>Ga0213859_10000913_pt1 | contig 13387 bp, 13 predicted proteins | sample PICome_2_FD_160133 | JGI IMG/M metagenome (GOLD analysis project Ga0213859, IMG submission 160133) | Coastal seawater microbial communities near Pivers Island, North Carolina, United States - PICO304 | ecosystem: Environmental > Aquatic > Marine > Coastal | place: USA: North Carolina... | reverse complement strand
TTGCCGCCGCGTGGCGGTGGAATGCGAAACAGCAGGTCAGCAACCTTTCCAAAAGTTCCGGAGCGGTACTGCTGATACTGTACATCGCTTACTACAGTGTGCTGTTTACGCCGTCTTGAGCGCGTTACCGGCCAAAGTTGACTCCGTCATGAATGATCATACAGACCATTTCTTCATCGATTCGGCCCACCGAACCATCGATTTGGAAACAGCTGCCGTTACTGACCTGCGCAGGACGATTGGCCCGCCTTTCGCAGAAGCGTGCAGACGCATTCTCGGCACTCGGGGACGAGTGGTCGTAACTGGGATGGGAAAAAGTGGCCACATTGCTGGCAAAATCGCGGCCACTCTAGCCAGCACAGGGACCCCCGCTTTTTTCCTGCACCCTGCCGAGGCCTCCCATGGTGATATGGGTATGATCACCCGGGAAGATTGTGTCATTGCACTGTCAAACAGTGGCGGCACCCACGAAATCATCACCCTTCTACCGCTTATAAAGCGTCTCGACGTACCGCTCATCAGCATCACTGGTGACGCAGACTCTGCACTGGCCACAGCGTCTGACGTCCATCTGCACGCCGCCGTCGAGAGCGAGGCGTGCCCCTTGGGCTTAGCCCCCACGTCGAGCACGACTGTTGCGCTGGTATTAGGTGATTCACTGGCCATCGCTATTCTCGAGGCGAGAGGTTTCACTGCTGAGGAATTTGCATTTTCGCACCCCGGGGGAGCTCTAGGACGACGTTTGTTGCTCCGGGTGAGCGACATCATGGTGAGCGGCAGTGATATGCCCAGTATCGCACCATCCGCAACAGTGGCCGAGGCGCTATACGAGATGACTGGCAAGGGTTTGGGGATGACCACGGTCAGGGAAAGTGCCGGCCAGCTTGCCGGGATTTTCACTGACGGTGACTTACGCCGACTTATGGAAAGCTCTCTAAATTTAAACGAGACGCCCGTAGCCGACGTCATGACGACCACCGCCCGAGTGGTCTCACCTGATATCTTGGCTGCCGAAGCGCTTACTATTATGGAAAAACACCGCATCAGTTCGCTCATCGTCACGAGTGATTCAGGGCATTTGTTAGGCGTCGTCACCCTGCTATCTGTGCTGAAGGCGGGTATTTCATGAGCGGTCGCTCGGCACAAAAAGCAGAGACCATCAAATTGGTGGTACTCGATGTCGACGGCGTCATGACCGACGGGACACTGCTATACGGCGACCATGCAAGTTCGGAGATCAAAGCCTTTAATGTCAAAGATGGCTTGGGAATTAAGCTGCTCTTAGAAAAAGGAATTGAAGTTGCCATCATCACCGGCCGATCCTCCGAGGCGCTCGAGCGACGCTCAGCTGAGCTGGGCATCTCTTTCCTGATTCAAGGCCGAGATGACAAGGGAGCAGCGCTTCAAGAGCTGCTCGCAAAACTGAAGATTACAGCCTCCGACGCAGCCTACATGGGGGATGATCTGCCTGATTTACCGGCACTACAGCTCGCTGGTCTCGCCACTTGCCCGAGCGACGCGGCGGCACCGATCATCGATGCCGCTGATTGGATTGCACCTCAGCCTGGCGGTCACGGTGCTGTGAGGGCATTGTGCGATTTTATTCTTGCGGCTCAAGATCCAACGCATGACCAACCCCACCTGAACCGATGAGATCGCTCGCTTTAATTCCCTTCGCAGTGGCACTCACTGTGGTTCTCTGGAGCGCTTTTGAACCCGCCAGCTCAGTAAGACGAACAACCGATCTCGTGGATCGAGATGCAGTGGAGAGCTACATTGTGGATGGCGTGCAGAGACAATTTTCTGTCGAGGGTGTTCAGAAACATGTTCTAGCGATTACTGCTGCCACTCGATGGCAACACACGTCTGAAACCGAAATGAGCGACATTAAGTATCGTGCGGAAGGGAATAACGGTGAGAAGTGGGATATCCGCGCTGCGAAGGGTATATTTCATGAAGACCTCGGGGAACTCGAGCTATCTAGCGGGGTCACAATTGACGAGCTACAGCACGGCATCAAAATGACCACCGATGCCATGCGATTACTGACCGACAGCCGGCGCGCTCTTGGAGACAACGCGGTGACCATAGTAGCGAGCAATAACCGAACCGACGGCTCAGCCTTTGAACTGGATTTGAATAACAGCACTGCAAAACTGCTCGGCAATGTCAAAACAGTATATGAGTAGTTCCACGTTCGCTTTATCGCCATGGCTGTTGCTGTTGTCTCTCTGGAGTGCGCCGGCGGCGTGGGCTCTGGATTCTGATAAAGAGCACCCTATCCAGATTACCGCGGACAGCGCCATCCGAGACGAGATCGCTGGGGAAACCCGTTACGAGGGTAACGTCGTGCTGACGCAAGGATCCTTGAAGATCACAGCTGATCAACTTTCGATATCTCACAGAGAAAAAGATGCAGATCGCATCGTTGCGATCGGTCGACCAGCAACGCTTGTGCAGCAACCTTCGCCGGATCAAGGGCCTGTAGATGCGTCTGCAAACCGAATTGAATATATCCGCGCCGAAGATCTAGTGCGGCTGCGTGACGATGCTCGAGTCGCTCAGAGCGGATCGACGCTCTCAGGCGAGCAGATCGATTATCTGCTTACTCAGAGACGCGTCCTAGCAGCCGGTACGACTGGGGATCAGGGCCAAGGTCGAGTTCAGGTTGTGATACCGCCAGAAAACCTTCGGACAACAGACCGCGATGACTAGCAAGCTTCGTGCAGAACATTTGGCAAAGTCCTACGGTGGCAGGCCTATCGTGAAAGACGTATCACTGGAAGTGAGTACCGGTGAAATTGTCGGCCTGCTCGGTCCCAATGGAGCGGGCAAGACAACTTGCTTTTACATGATTGTAGGACTTGTGGACGCAGACGCGGGTAGTATTTGGCTCGATGATCAGTCACTCATGCCACTACCCATGCACCGCAGAGCGAGGGCAGGAATTGGCTACCTTCCGCAGGAGGCGTCGATATTTAGGCAGCTTTCTGTGCTTGACAACCTGTTGGCAATCTTGGAGACGCGTCGAGACCTGACAAAAGCGATGCGCAATGAGGTTGCCCACTCACTGTTATCCGAATTTAAGGTTTCTCACCTCGCCGACTCTCTGGGACAAGCCCTGTCTGGTGGAGAACGCCGTCGCGTAGAGATAGCGAGAGCGCTCGCAACAGACCCCTCCGTCATCCTCTTAGATGAGCCATTTGCCGGTGTAGACCCCATCTCTATTGTCGACATCAAAACTACAATCCTACAACTCAAGGAACGCGGAATAGGCGTACTCATCACTGACCATAACGTGCGTGAAACCCTCGACATATGCGAACGAGCTTACATTGTGGGGGAAGGTCACGTTATTGCAGCTGGAAAGCCATCAGATGTTTTAGACAACGAGAGAGTACGGGATACGTATTTAGGCGACAGTTTCTCTTTGTAAAACCGCCATCAATACAGGCTTACAAACAGATATGGCATCGTGACATTACCCCAGGCGACGCCGAGTCGGATGGTGCACTTAACCATTTCAGTTGCAACAGTTGGCACCGGCGCTAAACTGCGTTGGAGCTATCTACGACTCGAAGTATGAAACAAGCGCTCCAGCTCAAACTGGGACAACAACTTGCCCTCACCCCGCAATTGCAGCAAGCCATAAAATTGCTGCAACTCAGCACTGCTGACCTCCAGCAAACCATCGAAGAAACGCTTGAGTCCAATGCCCTTCTGGAGAGAGAAAACGATCTTGCCGATCAGGACGGCCTCGACTTCTCCGAGACTGCGGCTGATGAAGACGAAGGAGAAGGACTGTCTGTTGATACGGTTTGGGAGGACGTCTTGCCGTCCTCGGCGCCGCCAACTCCGGGTCCCGCACCCGACAACGAATTCTCTGAACAGGATTCTGAGGAAGAATCGCTTCAGCAGCATCTTCTCTGGCAACTGAATCTCACCCGATTCTCGGATACCGATCGATTCATGGCTTTAACGCTAATCGACGCGATTGATGAGGACGGTCGCTTGGCTCAATCTCCAGAAGACATCTATGCCGACCTGGACCTTGAAGAGGTGGAGTTCGATGAACTCATGGCCGTCCTTCATCGGCTACAGCACTTTGAACCGCCAGGCGTTTTTGCCCGAGATCTGAGAGAGTGTCTATTGATTCAGCTCCGCCAGTTACCCCCTGAAACACCATATAGGGAAATTGCAGGAGCGCTAGTGAGCAGACATCTTGCTCAGCTACCGACGGCACCACCGCGACAACTTGCGCGAAAACTTCGCGTCAGCGAAACAGACCTAGAAAGTGCAGTTGACCTCATCAGATCACTTGATCCCACCCCGGGCGCGTCTATCGGTAGCGGCCAAACCGAGTACGTCACCCCCGATGTCTTTGTCAGGCAGATCGATGGCCGGTGGCAGGTGGAGTTGAACCCAGATATCTCGCCAAAGCTGCGCGTCAACGACCAATACGTCGCCATGCTCAATGCGGGGTCTGCTTCGGATCGCGGGTACGTAAAAGAACACCTACAAGAAGCTCGCTGGTTCATGAAAAGTTTACAGAGCCGCAACGAAACACTTTTGAAAGTATCAAGCAAGATCGTTGAACATCAGCTCTCATTTCTGGAGCTTGGCGAAATTGGGATGCAACCACTCATCCTCGCTGATATCGCCTCGGAAGTTGAATTACACGAGGCAACCGTGTCACGCGCAACGACACGCAAGTATATGCATACCCCCCGAGGGACATTCGAGCTTAAATATTTCTTCTCCAGTCGAGTATCCGGAGACACCGGTGACGCGGTAGCATCGACCGCAATTAAGGCAGCCATCCGAAATTTAGTCAGCGAAGAAAACGTCCGCAAACCGCTGAGCGATGCCAAACTCTGCGCACTACTCAAAGAAGGCGGCATTTCGGTTGCTCGTCGAACTATCGCGAAGTACCGTGAACAGTTGGCGATTCCTCCATCTAACGAACGCAAGCGCTTGAATTAAAAAATGAGATATCCACGCGGGAGTGCTTTATGAATTTAACTGTCAGTGGCCACCACATGAACGTAACACCCGCCATCCGGCAACACGTTGAAAACAAACTCTTACCCATAGAACGCCATGGGGAACACATCACCCATGCCGAAGTGACTCTGATTGTTGAGAGACATTTGCACAAAGCGGAAGCCAACATCCACGTCTCGGGCGGAGATCTTTTTGCGTCCTCCGAATCGGATGATATGTATGCTGCGATTGACGCGCTGGCAGCAAAGTTGGACAGGCAAATCATCAAACACAAGGAAAAACACCGAGGCCACTAATCGATGTCTGAAGGCGGCCACCTCCTGCACCACAGGGTCATTGCGCTAACCGGCGATGCCGTGCAGAGCAAAAAGCGTCTGTTTGAATGTGCCGCTGCCGCTGTAAGCGTCGCGTTCGAACTGGATAGCGAGGCGGTATACAAGGCTTTGTTAGGCCGAGAGAAACTGGGCAGTACCGCGATCGGTGAAGGCGTTGCCATTCCACACTGTCGCATAGCGGGCTGCGCCGATCCGGCAGGGTGCCTCATTATTTTGGATGACGGCATCGACTTTGATGCCCCGGACAGACTGCTCGTGGATCTGGCCTTCGTACTATTGGTGCCGATTGAGGCAACTCAGGAGCACCTCAATATTTTGGCACAACTCGCTAGAGCTTTTGCAGAAGCTGATATCCGGAAGAAGCTGCGCGAGGCTGCATCAGCGGAGGATGCGCGGACAACATTGATTGAGCGCGTCTGCTCGTGACTCCCGGGCTGATATTCATAAGCGGAAGCTCCGGCGCCGGAAAAAGCAGTGCTCTCCGCCTTCTGGAAGACGAGGGCTACTACTGCGTAGACAACCTGCCGCCGAGACTTCTCCCTCAATTCTCGGAAGAAGTCCTTAAACATACGGAGTACGATCGATTTCGCGGAGTCGCCGTCTGCATTGACGCCCGCACGATTGGCGCAGAAGAATCAGCCCATACAGAGGCCCTTGAGAGAATTCTGAGCACCCCGGGCCGGCTCATTCTTTTTCTGGACGCGCAACCGCACGCGCTGCTCAAACGCTTCAGCGAAACACGACGACGTCACCCCTTAGCTGGCCCCGACAACTCGCTACCTGAGGCAATTGCGCGCGAGAGACGCAGATTGGAATTCATCGCCGCGAGGGCCGACCTTCTCATTGATACAACGGACCTCACCCCACGCGCTCTTCGCGACGCTATTGTGACTCGCATCATCGATCGACCCGAGGGATTATCGGTACTCCTAGAATCCTTCGCTTTTAAGCGCGGGGTTCCGACCGACTCAGACTTTGTCTTTGACGCTCGTGCGCTGCCTAATCCCTACTGGCAAACCGAGCTACGCGGCATGACCGGTCTCGACGCCCCGGTGATCCAGTTTCTGGACAACGATACGAGAACGGTGCGCTTCCTCGGGCGCCTCAATGAGTTTGTCATGGGGGCATTGACGGATTTTTCGCAGTCGGACAGAAGTTATATGACCATTGCGATCGGCTGCACTGGTGGTCAGCATAGATCCGTGTATCTCACTCAAAAACTGCACACTTCACTGACAAAGCAATTTACCGGAATTCAAATAAGGCACCGCGACCTGCCGGCGAGTGAAATTAAATGAGCAGCACTCGCATCACTATTGTCAATCCGCTTGGCCTCCATGCAAGACCTGCCGCGAAGCTGGTTGACTGCGCGACGAGGTACTCCAGTGACATCAAGATTCATTATCAGGCACAGACCATAGACGCCAAAAGCATTATGTCCGTGTTGATGCTAGCCGCCCCCTGCGGCGCTGAGCTCGAGGTCACTGCGATGGGTGAGGATGAGGCTGAAGCTTTGGATGCGCTCAATGCACTTTTTGAAAACGGCTTTGGCGAACTGGAATAGTTCACAAAGCTCGGCCGCCGGCTAGACCTCCCGAAAAACGCAGGGATAATGGGGATCCTCTCGGAGATGCCATTGTGAATTCACCGGTTCACCTTCCCAGCAAGGCAGAACGTCTTGATCTGGCCCTGCGTTCTGAAACCCCGGGTGACGCTGCGAGCATCTTGGCTGACATGTCTCCGGGAGACGTCGCCTATCTCATCGCATCGTCACCGCCTGACTTACGCGACACATTACTGGGGCTGCTCGGTCCCGAACAGGAAGCGTTGGTCGTCAACGAGCTTCCTGAGGATCTGAGAAATGCCGCCCTAATTGACCGTGCGCCCGAGGCGCTGGCGGAGATTGTCGAACAACTAGACGACGACGATAGTGCTGACATCCTGCACGAGCTCCCCGAGGATATTACCGGGCGTGTCCTCGCTATTATGGATGAGCAATACCGGCAGCGATTGCAGACCGTCCTAAGCTTCCCTGATGACGTCGCCGGCGGTCTGATGAGTACTGACACCATCACAATCCGAGCAGACCTTACGCTTGATGTTGTCTTACGTTACCTCAGGCGACATGCCGAATTGCCCTCAAATACGGACAGCCTTATCGTGGTTAACCGTAATGGTCGATACGTTGGTTTGTTACCCATCAGCACTCTTGTCGTATCGGACCCAGCAATCTCAGTACGAGAGATGATGATCACGGATCAGCAGGCCATTAACGCAGAAGTGCCCGCTGCTGAGGTGGCACATCGCTTTGAGCGTAATGATTGGGTTTCAGCACCAGTCATCGACTCAGGAGGCAAGCTGCTAGGCCGTATCACCATTGACGATGTCGTCGACGTGATCATGGAAGAAGCTGACCACTCGCTGACGTCTCTGGCGGGTCTTGCCGAAGAGGACACGTTTGCCACTGTGTGGCACTCCGCGCCGCGAAGAGCAGTATGGCTCGGCATCAATTTAGGAACCGCTCTGCTGGCATCATCTGTTATCAATTTATTTCAAGACACCATAGAGAAGGTGGTCGCACTGGCCGTACTGATGCCCATCGTCGCCTCGATGGGTGGGATCGCCGGCACCCAAAGCCTCACCATTCTGATCCGCGCGATGGCCATGGGGCAGATCACGCACCGTAATCAGCTTTGGCTAGTTGGGAGGGAGTCACTCGTCGGTGTACTGAACGGCTGTTTTTGGGCTGTCGTCATTGCCGCTACTACAGCGCTTTGGTTCGGTGACTCAACGCTGGGGTTGATCATTGCATGCGCTATGCTGATCAATCTTGTTACCGCCGGATTAGCAGGCGCAGGTCTGCCCATTATTTTGCGGAGGCTGGATATTGACCCTGCTCTGGCAGGCGGCGTGCTGGTGACCACGGTCACCGACGTCATTGGATTTTTGACATTCCTGGGCCTTGCCACCTTGTTCTACGCCTGAGCCGCATGAAGCATGACTGACAGCGATAACATTGATTCAAGCGACATTGATACCAGCGTCAGTAAAAGCGAGCGCAAGCGACAGATGCACGCCTTGCAGGACCTCGGCGAGCGACTGGTAGCGCTTCCAGAAGCGGACTTGGCCACAATCCCGATCAATGACGAGCGTCTTCGCGACGCCGTGCAGACTGCACGGCGAATCACGGCCCGCGGGGGCTTGAAACGCCAGCTTCAGTTCATCGGAAAATTAATGCGCTCGATCGACCCTTCCCCCATTGCCAATGGACTCGCGGCTCTTGAGCATCGAGCCACGGAGAGCGCCGCTCAACTCCACCGTATTGAGCGCGCGCGAGATAAATTACGCGCCGAAGGGGACCGCGCGCTCGGAGACATTCTCGCGATCTGGCCTAACGCCGAGATTTCGCAATTAAGACAATGGATCAGACAACAGCCAAAAGAGATCGCGAAAGGGAATGAACGCGCACATTTGCGCAAGTTGTTTCGCTACCTCGCCGACCTGGATCGAACAGGTGATGAGGTCTCCTGAGTGTCATCACGGACGTCCCTAACCTTGGCGTCAAAAACCCGCTCGAAGACCACAACAGGATCGTTCAAATTACCGCTTACCGCGTAAACACCGCTGGACAACTGATTAACCTGATCTTCAAATACCTTGCTGACCAAGTAGGTGCCAGCCGCCACAGGCAGGCCACCTGCCAGCGCCGCGACCCAAGGAATGTTCTCCACAAGAGGTAACGTCACAACCAACTCGCCATCCAGAGTTTCTTCCAGCAAATCGATATCGCTTGTGAAATTGAAATAACCGCCAGAACCCTCTATGGAAAAGCCCGGTATATGCATCAACCCTGCCTCAAACTCAAAGTTGCCCTCGGCTCGGTCAAAAGTCACACCCGGATCGAACAGTTGGTTCATATTGGCACGCCGGAATAGGCCCGAGAGATTCAAAAGACTTAACAGCCGCATCGCGCCGGTCGCCTCTGCATTGGCAGTCAAAAAAGATCCCGTGCGCATCTCAAGATTCAGATTGCCCGAGACTGTCGGTAGCGCAAAATCCATGGGGCCTCCCGGCCATTGCCATATTGCATCGACTTTGCCGCCGCGAGTCTCCAAAATGGGAGCAACCCCAATAAGGTCCAAAGACGCCGCAATATCATTCAGCTGCGCTGAAAGCTTCAGCGAGGTTGACTCAGCGCCGCGGTCGCGCCATGCAATTTGGGTAGCGGGCAACCATTCAATCCCCAAAAAGTCACCGCTGATATCTCTAAACTGCCAGCCCTCAGCATCGGCGTAGTCAATAACCAGCCTCAAATCACCTAAGTCGACGTCACCGCGTCGAATCTTGTGGACCAATACAGGCAAGCCCCGCATCCATTTCCCAAATCCTTCATTAGGGTTTGGGGGGCCCGATTCTGCTAACTGCTCACCAAACTTCGGCAATCCGTCGAGATCAATAAACGAAAGCCCAAATTCGCGGGTCAAGCCGGTGGCAAACCCCGCATCGGACTCGGTCACCGGAGCAGCTCGCCTCTGCGAAAAGTCACCGCTCATCCATGGCAGGTCAAATTGCACCGCCAGTAACTCTCCAGCCTTCTGCAAATTGAGACTTAACTGCCCAAGTTCCTCTCCGTCCCATAGCAACCTGCCGATCTTGAGATTCTCGATGCGGGTAGCACTTTCGCTCGTCGACTGGCCGCCGGTACTGATCTGATCCAGAGCGCGCCACTCGGTTAGATCTAGGGACGGGATAAAACCAGTCAAAGTCAGACCCGGCGCCGGCGCAATCGAGGCTGATTTAGGAGGGCGGGTTCGAGGAGTCAGATCGACGATGGTCGATAAGTCACCCAGTGCAGGTACATCAGCCACTGCTGTCAGTCGACCAAACCAGAAGACCTCCCATGCAGCCCAATCACGGTTCCGCCACGCAACCTGCAGTGGCGCTTTGGCCTGCGCGGGTTTACCCCATGGCAGAGGCAAATCAACCGCCACCCCCAGCAGATCCGAGTGGATATCGACGCTGGTATCTTCAGCAACGTTCACATGGACCGCGACAGAAGCTGCCCCGTCTACGGGAATAGGCATTGTCATGTCTTGCCATGAAAGCAGATCGGATATCGAGACCTCCCCGTCTATCCGTGCCGCAAGCAGAGTGCCTGGCCCGGTAGCCAACTCCGGACCCATCATCACTTCGACTGGCCGCCCGAAAACGGTTGCCCTAAGCTCATCGCTTTCGAAACCGGTATTCGTACGGTATCTCAGCACCCCGCTCACATTGTCAGCTCTCAAATCAAGTAATGCTGACGCCACGCTCGCACCCGAAAGATCGACGTCAACACCGAGGTTGAGCGTCTGGCTGATGTCGCGCAAATCGAATGCCAACTCCATGCGCGTCCGAGCAAGTTGGTCCCCAGCAACCGTAAGATCGTGCATCACGGCATCGGCGACAGACAATGCAGGTAGTTGCTCGAGCGTCTTGAGCAAAGCCGCTGGTGATCCATCAGAGTGGGCAGTCAATGCAAATCCTGTATCGTCGGCGCCAACCTCAATTTGAACACTCACATCATAAACATTGGATTCCGCCACGCGGCCATAGGAGGCCACCACACTAATATCTTGATCACTCATTCTGACGCGCGCGTCTTTAAACCGGCCGTTTGGCCAACCGGGTTGATAGGCTAACTCCACGTCAGTGAGCATCGCTCCAAGCTGCAAAGTCTGACCCAGATGTCCATAGGGCCCGAATCCGCCGTGCCAGAGAAAGGTCGCACGCTCAACCGTGCCTTGAGGGACTGCGCGCTGTAGCCACCGATAAATCGGCTCTGGCAGCCTGTAAGGAATGTAAGCATTGCGAACCGATGCCGGTGCATTGTCGACCGATGCCGCCAAACGCATCTCGAGTGGGATCATCGCCGGTTTTGATAGTGGGATATCAATCTCAAACTGGACGAGCCCATCGTGATCAGGTGCGGAGGTTAAGAATAAGCCCTCCTCCAGAAACAGAGCCCCGCGCTGCCACCGACCGGCAACCTCGCCGAAGACAGTCTCCAAGTAAATTGGTGACTCATACACCTGAGGCAGGCTCAAGCTAAAGTCGTTGGTCGCGATCCATGCTTTTGCACCCGCAGCGGTTGCAGCAATCGATGCATCAATACCCGAGAGTCCGGGCACCCTGCGAAAAGGCTGCGTCGTTGCATCAGCGACCACCGCCGCGCCCTCCCATGACGACATCGGCGTCGCTAAAGAAGCGACTGACAGCATCAAACTCTCGACGTCGCCGGTTGGCGCTAACGCAGCCAAAACCTCGCTCGCCTTGTCACTCAGCAGGCCGCTGGCCGAGAGTATGCTCGACGCGGAGGCGACATTCCAAGCCTCGGTCAATAGCTCCCAAGCGGCACCACGTCGCCGAATGTGCATGCGGGGTATCTGAAATACGCCAGCATCTGCTGAGAGTGATCCCTGACCAAGCCATACTTCCATGGTCTCTGGCTGGCCCATAGCTGCTAAGTCAAATTTAAGCTGCTCGAAGTTGACGCGACGTTGTGGACCTAAAGACAGCCCCGTCATCTGTGCCTGTAGTACGAGGTGTGGCGTGCCGTTAACTACCGAAAACCAAAAATCAGAGGATCCCTCTACGACGACATCTTGCCCTAACCATTTACTCGCAAGAGATGCACCCTCACCGCTTAAGTGGCCAAAGACCTCTCCGGAGAAACTCCTGATTTCGAAGGGGTTTCCCGTGCCTGACCCGGCAGCAGAGAACACGGGCTTGTCGTCAAGTTGAACCGAGATCGTTATCGTTCGCAGACTTCGATCTCGCACCAGATCCATGTCGATATTGAGTGTTGTAGCACCGTCACTGGAGTTGCTAACTAAGGATGGCAGAAGAAATTCCGCGTCGCGAATTCGCAGTCGGGCGAAACTATTGAACAGGCCTTGTGCGCTAACCGAGAGCGACGGTGTCTCGCTCGCTCCCTGATCAGACCACTCGATCCTCGGTGAGATCAGGGTCAATTCATCAAAGCGCAGCGCGCCGCTCGTAAGCGATTCCCAGGGGTCAATGCGCAGGCTGACTTCCGGAAACCGAACCCATTCCTGATTCGTCTCACCTTGCAACGCAAATTGGGTGATGGCCAACCGCGGGGAAAATCCATCCATGTTCCCGCTTATCGTCGCGAAACTTACACGGCCGGGGAGCCGTTCAGACAACACCTGTTCAATATCAGCTTGAAACTGTGGCAGGGCACCCATGATCAGCTTTCCGCCGCTCACGTAGATGGCAAGACTCACCAGAGCCGACACCATGATGGGCCAAATCGCTCGACCCAGCCGACGAGGCACCACGTTAACCATGTTTGAGGATTAGCCCCATGTCTTCAAGCAAACACCGCGTCTCGCACAGTGGCAGACCAACAACACCTGAATAACTCCCTTCGATCCTTTCGATAAAGGCCCCTGCATAGCCCTGAATGGCGTATCCCCCCGCCTTATCCCAGGGCTCGTCCGTCCTCAGATAAGCCTCGATGGTTTCTTCGGATAGCTCCGCGAATGTAACGCGAGTTGAACTGAGTCGAACTTGCACTGCCGTTCCATAGGCGGCGGCAATGGCGGTCAGAACCGAATGACTCTCACCCGACAGCCGGTTGAGCAGGTCGCGCGCATCTTCGATATCGACGGGCTTACCCAAAATCTGTCCAGCGTGGACGACGGTTGTATCAGCTCCCAAACTCATTGTTAACGAGCGCACGGCGGCATTGGCTTTTTCCGTCGCCAATCGCGATACATAATGCTCCGGCGCCTCCCCAGATTTTGGTGTCTCGTCTATATCTGGGGACCAGACGTCGAAGTCATTGACCAACATTGCCAATAGCTCTCGCCTGCGCGGACTAGAAGAGGCTAGCGTCAGCCGCATCAGTAAACCTCGAAATACCGCCTGAAGTATCTCAACACAGTCCTCGTGGGAACCCAGCAAAGGACTGATAGAAGCAGGCCCAGGATGGCGCCAGTCGGTACTAACGGGAGTTCAATCCCACTTCGAATCCACTGTTC
>Ga0213859_10000910_pt1 | contig 13403 bp, 10 predicted proteins | sample PICome_2_FD_160133 | JGI IMG/M metagenome (GOLD analysis project Ga0213859, IMG submission 160133) | Coastal seawater microbial communities near Pivers Island, North Carolina, United States - PICO304 | ecosystem: Environmental > Aquatic > Marine > Coastal | place: USA: North Carolina... | reverse complement strand
GCAGTTTATCAAAAAGGTAACGCTGCTTTAAGACTAGCAAAAGGCGAGGGCGGTCTTGGCGATATACTTACGCTTGGAGCTGGAGGAAGTCAAAGTGTATTTGGTAAAGATGGAGCTTTGGCCTCAATAAAAAGTGGAAGCTGGAAGAATATGGGTGGAGGCTTTGGAAGCGCCTTAAAAAATATAGGTAAAGTTGATGGCAAGTTTGATCCTTTTGGTTATTTACAAGAAAGAGGTCAAGCTTACGGACAAGATTTAAAATCAGGCTTTGGAGGAATATTCCAAGGCGGTCAAGGACAAGTAACCGTTCAATCAGGAGACACTCTTACAAAAATTGCAAGTGATGCCGGAGTATCTGTTCAAGATTTAATAGCAGCAAATCCAGGTATTAATCCTAATTTAATTATGCCAGGTCAAACAATTAACGTTCCAGGAGGCGGAGGCTTTCTTGGAAAAATTGGTCAAGGTATTGGAAGTATTCTTGGCGGCGGCGGTCCTACTGGGACAGAGGCTGGAAGTTTCTTTGGTCTGAAAACTCCAGGATATATAAAAGGTATTGAAGATACTTTTTTAAAAGGTGAGGGTTTATTTGGCGGCGCCGGAGGCGGCGGCGGTATTGGCGGATTATTTGGGGGTATGGGTGGTAATTTTGCAATACCTGCTTTAACAGGATTGGCGGCATATATGGCTGCTAAAAAAGAAGAGGGAGGTTTAGCAGAAACTCCGCTTGTAACGATGGATCCTCTTGGTAGATACCAATTATCAAAAGCTTTAGGTACTGGCGGTACTAGAGAAGAGTTTGGCTTAGGTCCAGCTCCGCAAGCTTTAGAATTTAATATGGGTGGAGAAGCTAGACAGTACTTTAATCAAGGCGGTCTAGCGATGGTAAAAGAATTAGATATGCGTGACGGCGGAGAATCATCTGGACCAGGGACTGGAACTTCAGACGATATTCCAGCGATGTTAAGTGATGGCGAATTTGTAATGACTGCAAAAGCTGTCAGAGGCGCAGGCTCTTTTACAACCAAAAAGACTCCTCAAGGAATAGAGCTTATAGGTGGTGGCAAATCATCTAGAGAACAAGGCGTAAAAAATATGCGCGAATTAATGAATATTTTTGAGGCAATATAATGGCTTTACCTGAAGGTTATTCATTTACACGCCCTGAAGGAAGAATGTATTCAAGCGTAATGCCTGGACAAGGAATGAGATTTGCATATGGCCCAACAGGAGACAGAATTGAAGTTCCAAGAAATAGTATGGAAAACTCTTCAAATGTAGGAGGAACAGCAGCAAAAGGTCAAATTAATCCAGTATTAACTGGTGTAGACAGAACTGAAGTTTTAGCAGATCCCTATCTCAGAGAATTATATTTTGGCTCTGCTGATTATCCAGGACTTATATCTCAAGCAACTCAAGCTGCTCAACAAGCTTTTCTTGGCCAACCCATTCCAGTAAGACCTACTGCAGGCTTATCTCCTTTAGAGCAAGCAGCCATTCAACAAGCATATAGTGGTATCGGCGGATATAAACCATATTTACAAGCTCAGGAAGAGGCTATTCTCGGGGGAATGGGTATGCTTGGGCAAGAACGCGGTTTATTGGAAGAAGCTATTGGAGCGACTCGTAGAGCCGGAGAAATACAACAACCTTATTTTGCGCAAGCAGAGCAACAATACGGCGCAGGTCTTAGCGACTTAATGAGCAGTCTTGGGAGACAGGGACTCTCGGCAAGAGAGTTTCAAAGAGCAGCGTTAGAAGGATTTGATCCAAGAGCTGCTGCGGCCTACGGTTTACCTTCTCAGGTAATGCAACCATTTATTCAATCTGCTAGAGAGCAAACAGGCAGAGGGTTAGAGTCTTTGATGGGCGGCGCAGCTAAAGAGCAGTTGTTAGGATCTCAAGCTTTGCGTGAACTTCAAAGAGGCGTTGGTCAAGAAGAGGCAGCAAGACGAGCAGGTTTAAGAGAGCTAAGAGGTGGCGCTGAAGAGGCCAGAATGATAGCCAGAGAAACAGGAAGAGCTACTTTTGACCCTAGAGATACTGCAAGATTTTACGACCCGTTTGAACAACAAGTCGTTCAACAAACAATTGAAGATGTAATGAAAGGCGGCGCTCAACAAGATATAGCTGCAAGAGCTAGAGATATACAAGCAGGAGGAGAATCAGCTTTTGGCTCTAGGGCAAGACTAAGCGCAGGAGAAAGACAATCTGCTTTGGGTAGAGGTCTTGGAGAGGCTTTAGCAAATATTAGATCTGGCGGATTCCAAAGAGCTCAACAAGCAGCTATGGGTGAGTTCGGCAGACAACAATCAGCGTTAGAAAGATCTGGCGGAACACTTGCAGGATTAGGTCAGCAACTAGGAGCAGGTCTTGAAAGATTTGGAGCCGGTCAATTAGGCGGCAGTCAATTATTAGCTGGACAGATTGGTAAACTAGGAACTATGGCTGCAGAAAGAGGCGCTCAAGAACAACAAGCCAGATTTGGAGCAGCTGGAGCAGAAAGAGCTATTGGATCTGATTTAGCAGGACTATCTCAACAAGCTTTAGAAACAGCGATGAGAGAATCTCAGTTTGGCAGAAGTGCTTTAGAAAGAGCTGGAGAGAGAGAAGCAGGATACGGTCAAGCCCTAATGGGTGCAAGACGTGGCTACGCTGGCGACATTCTTGGATTAGGACAACAAAGAGGCGCTTTAGCAAGCGGTATAGGATCTGCGCTTGCAGGTTACGGCCAACAGCTTGGCGGTATTGGCGGAAGACTTGCAGGATTCGGAGGACAGTTAGGTGGTCTTGGAGCAACTTACCAGCAGCTTGGACAAGGAGAGAGAGGAGAATTAATGGGGCTAGGGCAACTTCCAAGACAGCTTCTTGAAACAAGATTAGGAAGAGAATATGAAGCAGCTCAAGAACAAAGATATGCTCCTTTACAAGCTATGCAATTCATACAAGGATTTGCTCCTCAATATCAAGCAGGAAGAACTCAAATAGGAAAAAGTTATGGAATGCCAGTTGATCCGATGTCTCAAGGCCTAGGAGCATTTTTAAGCGCTTATTCAGCTATGAAACCTCCTACTCAATACCAAGCTCCTGGTACAGTTGAAGGACAAGGTGATGCAGGAGCAAGCGGTGCTGCATACCAAGCTTATATGAATAGTTTATCAAGCGGCCAAGGCCAATACGGATATCAACCTCCAAGTCAGGGTTATAACTTTGAACAAATAATGGCAGGCGGACCGTTTGCTGGAACTGTAGGACCTACTAATCCTTATCAAATAAATCTCCCATCCAGCCTTCCAGCTGGAGGAAGCAGCCCATATTCCATACCAGGATTTGGTTCATACTATACCCCCGGCGGAAAAAACTAATGAATATATTTAAACGAAAAATGTTTCAAAAGGGAGGAGAAGCAAAAGACTTTCTTGCTAGTGTTTCAGGACCAGAATTTGAATATTACGAACTTTCTCCATCTATAGAACAAACCTCTGAAGGAGGTTTCGTTTACACTTTAAGAAATCCAAGAGGGGAAGTTGTATCTGAAGAATTAATCAATACTGCTCTTTCTCCAACAGGAGACCCTGTAGAAGCCTATAAAGTTCAATCAAAAAATCAATCCCTCGAGGCTTTGCAAACTGCTGCTTTAGGACTTGCCACTTTGCCCCCTGCAGGCAAATTAGCTGGATTTGTAGGCTCAAAAATTGGACCAGCTGCAGTAAAAATGGGCCAATCTAGATTTTCTCCTGTAACAATGACAAAACTTCCAGGAGTTGCTCAACCAGGAAAAAAAGGATTTCAAGCTTTAGATCCAACTAAATTTAGTTCTTATAATGTAGCAGCTAAACCAGGAGTAATTCCGGCAACTGCAGCTGGAGGTGCGTTTTTAGGATTAGGTGCTATGAAAACTACTGAAGAAGAAGTTTTACAAAAAGCTTTAGATGATTTATCAAAAACTAAAAAAACAGAAACAGAAGATAAAAAAGCTCCAGCGCCTTTAGGACAAAACATTATTTCTGACGAGGAAATAGATGCTGTATTAGGAACAGATCAAAATAAAATAGCGCAAGCTATGGCTGATGCTGAAAGAGAAGCGGCTAATGCAGCTGCTATAGAGCAATCAATTGTAGATTTTCAAGATCGTTATATGCGCGATAAAGACATGAATAGACTTCTTAGAAATATAGGGATAAGCCTTGTTGAAACTGGAAGAATGACAGGTATTGCAAAAGGTGCTGCAGCAGCTGCTAAAGAGAAAGCTGCAGAACAAGTTCTTGAGGGAGAAAGAGAAGCCGAAATGAGATTAGCTGAAGCTAAAGCTGGTGGTGTTGATGTAGGTGATATAGCTGCAATAGATAAACTCGAGGGAGAATATTTAGAAAATTATCAGGCTGCTTTAGGTAATAAAAGAAATATATCTCAATTACAAGATGTTTTAAGAACCCTAAAAACTAGGGGACAAAGTATATTTGGAGTTGGAAACATAGTAAGCTCTAATCTTAAAAAGATTATGGCCTTTGTTGCAGGAGACCCGTCACTTGCTGCTAATGCAAAAAATATTCAAGCTTCTTTAAAATCAGAAAATCCAAGAGAGTACGTAAAAACTGTTTTAGAAATAATGAAAAACAGAGAAATTAGAGAACTTCTTGGGGAGTCAGGAAGAACTATATCAAACCTTGATAGACAAATAGTTGATCAAATTGTTGGTCAGTTGCAAGACACAAAAATACTTTCTCAAGACCCTAAATCTATTGCTACTAAATTAGAATTACTTCTTGAAGATCAGTTAAAAAAACAAAAAGAAAATGAAGAAAGAGCATTTGGAAAAGCAAGAAACTTAGCTCTACTTGGCAGAGATGTAAGAAGATTGCAAATGACTACTCCTGAAGCACCTGAAGCAAGAATAAGATTTACTATATAAAATGATTTACGAAATAGTAACACCCGACGGAAGAATAATAGAAGTCGAGGGAGATCCTGGCAAAGAAGCAGAAGCAATCGCTGTTGTTAAAAAATATCTTGCAAACGAAACAGTTTCTCAAGATTTTGACGAAAATTATTTTGATTACACAACAGGAGTAAACGCTCCCATTCTTAGATCTCAACTTGATATGGCTGAAACTTTGGAAGAAAAAGAATTGGTCTTACAGAGAAAAGTTGGAACCAAAGGTTTTACTAGAGACTCCGCAGGAAACTTAGCATTAACACCGGCTGGTTTAAAAAGACTTGGCATAAGCCCAACATCAAATAAAAATGTAATTATTGACGAATCTGGCTTTTCTTCTGGAGATTTTGCTGATTTAGCTGGAGTGGTTGGGCCTATTGCAGGTGCTGTAGCTGCTTTAAGTCCGCATGGCAGATTGCTTAAAACTTTAAAAAAGTTTTTTAAAAATGATGAAAAGGGAAGAATCTCTAGAACTGTTGCATCAGCTCTTGGTACTGCAGGAGGTAAAGGTGTAGAGGAAGCAGGAGAGCTTGCTTTAGGTTTACAACAACAATCGGCTGGAGAAGTTGCAGAAGATTTGGCATTTGAGGCGTTAATAGGTGGCGTATCTCAAGGATTGTTTGAGGGTGGAGGTGCCGCTCTACATGCTATGTTAGGCAAAAAAGCTCCTATTATAGATGTAGATATTTCTAGAGCTATTGCTCAAGGCGCTGATCCAGAAGAATTGGTAACTTTAGCAAAAAGCTTAGGAAGAACTCCAACATTTAAAGATGTTAAAGAAGCGCAGGCAAAAGGTATTATTCAATCTTTTACTCCAGCTGCGGTATCTCAAAGAGCTTTAGGTAGAGAAATACCAGGACGTTTTCAGGCAGCAGCAGAAACTGTTTTTGGTAGGAAAGAAAGAGATAGACGATTAATTCAATACGGAAATGAAAGGCTTCAAAGATTTTTAGAAAAATTAGATGCTAAAGATTTAACAATAGAAACATTCGACTCTGCTGTAGCAGCTGGAAGAGATACTATAAAAGATGTTGATGACTATTTGCTTGCTCTTAGAAAAAACGCCGAAGCGTCTGGAAAAGAATTAAACGAAGTTATTAAAAATTCTATTAAAGCAATAGATGAAGGCGCTTTCTCCGGAAGCCCAGATAAAGTAGAACTTGGAAGGGTTATTAGAGAGCAACTCAAAGATGCTTACGAAAGAAGCGTTATTAAACCATTTAAAAAAGAAGAGCAAGCAATAGATAGATTTTTAACATCTAAAGGGCTAGATGCTGTTTACGGTCAGATAGGAATAAAGCTTAAAGGGCTAGATAAATATTTAGATAACTTGGTTAAAAAATATCCAACTATTGAGAAAACTTTAGCTGATGAAGTAGCCGCTTCGCCAATAAAAATAATAAAAGATGTTATTAAAGATACTGAAGCAGGAGGTATATCAATTGAGGCTTTAAATAATTTACGCGGAGCTTTATTGACAGTAGACAGGGCAACAGGACCTTTTGCTGGTAAAACAGGAAATGCTTTAAAAGGAGCAATTGAAGAAGTTGATAAAATATTTGACGATCTTGCTCAGGGTGGAGACATAGTTGCTGGCATGATTAAAGTTGGAAAAGGTAGACAAGTTGGAGCTGCAGTTAAAAATATATCTAAAGCTGCGCAAATGATAAAAGAATACAACAAACGCTATAAAGCTGCAGTTGAACCATTTAACGACGTGATGGTTGCAAAAATACAGAAGAATGCAGCTAAAGGAGCTTTCGACGTAGATGAAATATTTTCTAGAGTTGTAAAAAAAGACAGGCCAGAACTAATTAATAAAGTAATAAATGCTTTGCCTGGAGAGGCAGAAAAAAAATTAGTTCTAGAAGAGCTTAGACAAAATATTATTAAACAGGCTGCAAGAGATTCTATTGATATAATTGATGGCACTATCAATCCAGTAATTTTTGCAAAAGAGATTAATAAACTAGGATCTACAGCAGACGTTATATTTAAAGATGTTCCTAACTTTAAATCTACTATAGATGATTTCTTAAAAATAAATACTGGATTTAAAGCAGAAAAACTGATGAAGATAGCAGATGATTTAAATTCTAAAGAATTTACTCAAGCTTTAAAAAGATTTACAGATGCAGAAAATGCAGCAGCTAGAGCTGAATCAGATAGGTTCTTAACAAGAATATCTTCTGCAAGTCCAGACGAAGTTGTCAACACTATATTTAAAAATGGTCAAGCAGCAAATATTGCGCAAGCTAAAGAAATATTAAAAGGAACAGGCAACTTTGAAAGAATCCAACAAGAAAGTATGCGTGATTTGATGAGGCTTACTACTGGGCCAGGAGCAAAGGTTGATGAAGTATTCAATCCAGAGGCTTTAGAAAGGGCTTTAAATTCAAAAGGTGATGACGTTCTTAGAGAAATGTTTGGTAAAGAAACTGTAGAATCTTTAAGAAGCTTGGTAAGAGATTTACGAGTAATGACTGCTGCAGAAAAAGGTGGAGCAGGAACTTTGATAGCTGGAGCAGTTGCTATAAACGCATTTAACATAGCGATGTTACCAACACTAGCCAAGCTTGGAATATTTGGCATGATAATGAGAAACCCTGCTGTTGTTAGAAGATTTGCTAAATCTGATCCAGAAAGCGTCAATATTGTTTACCAAGCTTTTAAAGATGCTGTAAGGCTTTCAGCACCTATAACTTTAGGAGAGGAAATAGTAGAGGGAAGCAGAGAAGCAGCAGGCGCCGCAGAAGCCGGACTATCTCAACTAGCTGAAGATATCAATCTAGGAGATATAACACAACAATTAAACAAAGAACTTCGTACATCTGCAACTCAGATTACACCAAAAAGATTAACAGCACAACTAGACTTACCGGAAGTTTCTGCTTTACCAGCACAAACATCTGGAATAATGAGTCCTAGTTTATTAGGTGGCTCGCTAGCTAATTTAGAAATAGCGCAAAGACTGGCTAACATAGCTTAACTTTCAAAATCCATTTTTTCGTATTCTTTCCAGTTATTTCTGAGAACTTCTAGCCAATCTTCTAAAGTCATTACTGTAGTTATTGTATTGGTTTTATCCCACTCAGTATTAAGTGCATATCCTGGAATGCAAACCTTGGTACTTCTTCTATTGTATTTAAAAATTAAAACAGGGATTCTGTTGCCGGCAGATTCGCATACTTGATTCCACCAGCCTGACTGATACCAGTCGCCTTCTTTGTAAAACTTACATTCGACAGCGTGAAAAGGAATGTTGATATCGCAAAGATTTTTAGATTGATATTGATCTAGATTTCTTTTACAAGCAAAGTCTATCCCTCGCTCTTCAAAAAATTGGTTTAAAGTTTTTGCTATTTCTCGTTCAAAGGCAGCACCTTTGTTTCTACTGTTGATTGGCATGTATCTTCTCCTACGTATCTGCTACTTAATTCAAAATAATAATTTTTATTTTTTATTGCTTGCAATACTTCTTTGCTAAGCTCATCAAAACTTTTAGTCATTATATCTTTGCTATAAACACAAAGCTTAATTGTCTCAGCTTTTTTTCTTGACAAGTCCCATCTCCTCTCTGTCAAAACCTAAAGGATGTGGCGATAAACATTCAAGCTCATCTCTAGAGAAATGAATATAAGGCTCAGAATCCTCTTCATATATTGGTTCTTTAATCGTTCCAAAGCGAACGTCATACACTTTATCTCTTTGCCAAGTATGGCTGTAAACGCTGTCTGTCATAGCATATACGATTACAAACGGATGATTAGTTGCCATAGATAAGGCCGCACCCATTCTTAATTTAGATGCCGATAATAGTAAAGTGTCATACTTTTCTATACTAAAAGTTCTGCATTTTACCTCCATCCAAAAAGAAACTTCTTTAGATTCGCACCAGTAATCCAATCCATAACTAACTGGTAATTTATTACAACGAACATTCCAAAGTCCTTCTATAAAACCAGCGACACGCTCTTCGCGTTTTTGATCGTTGATCGTTTCCATTTTAGGTTTTGGATTCATACATATCTCCTTTTTTAAATGTGGCCCTTACAAAATACTTTCTCAAAAAAGCAACGATTGTAAAAACGGTTGTTTGAATAATTGAGGTAGTAAAAATGCTACACTCGTAATACTTACAAATATTTAGAACAATATAAGAAACAGGCAAAGCAATAATTATTCCTATTCCGACATCTGCTAGACTTTCTTTAAAAACTCTCTTATCAATCTTCATCAAAAAATTCAGGATCAATCGCAACAATTCTTTTTGTTGGTCTACCTGTTCCTTTGCCTCGCAAGTCTTTCTCCTGGATCTCGCCAGCATTTTTAAGTCTTTCTATAATCTCTTTAACTTCATACGACTTCATTGATCTGAATATCTCACGTCTATCAATATCACGCTTACTGATACCCCAGTCACCTTGAGATCTAATAAAGTTAAGTATTTGTTTGATCTTGCCTTCCATTTCAGAACCAGCAACTTTATCTCTACAGCTTTCTACTAATAACTGATCATAATAGTTAACATAATCAATAGCCCACTTGGTTATCTCTACTGGTATAACTTTGGCATTACGGTTATCTGCTAACGCTGCAATCAAAGCAAGTCGCATAGCTTTCTCTCTTGTTCTTGATAGCAATACTTCTAAACCGTCTTTTTCTAAACGGTTTTGTTGGTCTACTAAATCGTAAGCAAGCTTTTCTAAAAGATGACTACTTTCATCTGAGAAAGTTACCAATCTTTGTTTGAAATCTATTTCAGCATTGTTAATAGCAATCTGTTCCATTTCATCTCTGACTTGACGAACATGCGCTACCCAGTCTGTTGTTGATTTAGGTGGTTCAACAAATGGTTTCATTTTGCCTACAGTTCTTGGAAGTGTAGATTCAGCAACAATAAATCTATTTAAGAATCCATCTACAATACGACCGGTTGAGAGCGCACCATAGAAATTCTTTGGTACGCTCATACCGACCAACGTTATAGCAGGTTTGATAGTTGATCTATCTAGCACTTCTTGTTGTTGTTTCTGCGTTAACGTCATCATAGAATAATTGTCAGGTCGCAAAGTACCATGACATCTTCCCCATGTTTCCATAAGAACTTGGATAGCATCTTCTTTATTAGAATTACTTGAGTTAGATATGCTTTCTAATCTCTTACCAAATTCATCCATAACCGTTATATGTGTTGGTTTATATCTAAGAATAGAATAGATAGCACCGCTAGATGTATAGCCATCACCAGCCATTAAGTCAGAGTGGCCAGCTTGATCTAGGATAGCTTCTATAACTGTCTTTACATTTTCTTTTCCCTGACCTGATTTTGCGATACACATAAAGAACAAAGATGAAAAGTTATTCATATTGGTCTTATACATTCTTCCAAGAGATACAGAGCAAAGAGCCAAAGCCGCTTGCATACTTAAAGCTGGCTGAGATATCTGCGCTATCTTTTCTGAGTAGTCGTAAACATCTTTAATAATTCCAGGAGGACTGTATAAGTCTATTGGTTCTTGAATATTGTTTTGTTTAGATATATAAGCTGGTGCTTGTTGGTTTTTTCTTTCGTGAGTTTTTTGTATGCTGTTAACTGTTGTTTGTATTTCTGAATCAGGAAGAGGTGGTTTGTTTTGTTGGTTCCAAGAGTTAACAAAGAAATGTACGAAATCTATATTTAAATCTTTTGCTATTAAATAGCCAGCAAGTCTAGCCGCTTGATCGTTTCTTGATCCTTCTATCACACCATCTAAAGATAAAGGTGTTTGTATTGGTTTGCCATTTACTTTATCTGCACCTGTAATCTTTACCCAAAGTTCTCTAGTAAAGTCAGGTAGATCTTCTACTTCATCTAATTCCCATTCAGGAATAGTTATTGGTTCATATATAGCACCAGTAGCATGTATGTTATGTGGTGCAACGATAAGGCCACCTACGCCTCTTATATCTATTAGTTTTTCAGGTTCAGTTGTTGCAGTTCTTCTTGCAACATATGTAGTAAAGTTTTCAGGATTATTGTAGTAATAGTGTACGCCCTTTCCTGTAGCTACTTTGAATGGAGTAGTAGGTAGACTAGCGTCAGCCCAATTAACAGCTTCAGGGGTGTCTGCGTCAACGACAATAAACTTTCCACATACTAAAGCTACAACTAAATCATCTCTGCCTTTAAACCATTTAGTTATTTCTTCCGTCGTTGGCTGTCGCTCTTGAAACTGTTGCCAACCGCCAAGTTCTTTTGGCGGAACTTTATTATGGCGGTGAAGCGGTACTACACTTACACCATATTCAGCATACGCAAGCGCTAAATCCAACGCAGTATCTTGCGCTGTAATATTTAGGTTGAACACTCTTAATCTTCACTCGTTTCTTCTAATGGACCGTATATAGACTCGAAATCAAGCTTACCCCCACTAGCTTTAATTATTTTTTTTGCCTGTTTGATAGATGGCTGTCTTGCGCCATATCTCCAGGACTTGGTGGTTGCTGGCGAGCAGTCAAACAATTCTGCTGCTGGCTCAGTTCCTACAAATTCAATATATTCTTTTAAGGTATATCTTCGCACCTCTCTCTCCTTATATTCAGGTTCTAGCTTTTCGGAAAGATATGTATTAAGCTCTCTATCGGTTAAAGTTTTTAACCTCCAGAGATAGTTAACTTTCCATTGATCTTTGTGTACTTCGTTCATGCTACATTCCGTTCATAATATCCTTTCCACATATTGTAATTGTAAATTAATTAAATTAAAATACCTTTATAAAAAAAAGGAGAAGATATATGTCTGATATTCTTAGTCGTATAAAAAGTCCTAATGAACTCGTAGAACAACAAGGCGCAAAGCTTTTAATCTACGGTGCATCAGGAGCAGGTAAAACGACTACCTGCGCAACTGCCCCTGGCAAAACTTTAATCATCAGTATGGAGGCCGGTCTTTTATCTATTAAAGATAAAGATAACGTCACCGCTATTGAGGTTAAAGAGGCGCACGAAATCGAGGAGATCGCTCAATTACTTGAGTCAGGCCAACTTGATTACGACACCGTTTGCCTAGACAGCGTGACAGAAATGTCCGAAATTTTGCTTGCATCAGAAAAGCAAAAAAGCAAAGACCCAAGACGTGCATATGGTGAGGTTATAGAAATTATGACCAAAACTATGCGTAGGTTTAGGGATCTTAAAATTCACGTTATCTTTGTCGCTAAAGAAGACAAGATACGTGATGAGCAAACTGGTATGTTTACTTATCAGCCTATGATGGTTGGTGCAAAACTACCGGTTCAAATTCCTTACTTCTTTGATGAGGTTCTTGTATTAAGAGTCTTTGAAGAAGAAAACGAGGAAGGTAAAAAAGTAACCAATCGTTGGTTACAGACAACCCTTGGCGCGAATTACACCGCCAAAGATAGGAGCGGCAAGTTAGATGTTTTTGAAGAACCTAACTTAACGCATGTTATTAATAAACTTGGTTTTAATACAGGAGGCTAATATGAGCGATTTTGCAGATGTCAAGTTTGATTTCGATACTAACGAAAACGATAACACCTTTATCCCCGAAGGCGATTACTTAACTGAGATTAAGACTTGCGAGAAAACTGTTTCTCAAGCAGGCAATTCTTATCTCAAGCTTGAGGTAACTGTCGCAGGTGATAAATACAAAGGTTGGATTGCTAGAAACAATTTCAACCTTTGGTACACTAACTCCGACCAGGAGAAACAAGAAATGGTTAGAGAGATTGCATCTAAGCAATTTTCAAAACTATTAAAAGCTCTTGGTCTAGAAAAGAATCCGCCAGCAAATGCAGGCGAGTTAGTAGGCCTAAAAGTTATCTCAACCTTTGGTATTGAGAAAAGCGATAATCCAGAATATCCAGATAGGAATAATATTACTGGGTTTAAAGCGGTTGACCATACGGAGAAACCTAAAGTTGCGCAAGTATCTGAGGAAACTCCATCTTGGGTCAACGAAGAAAGCAAGCCAGCTAAGCCTAGCTTGTAGTTAATTGGTACGCTAGGGTGCCGAAAAAGAGTCCTTCCTTTCCCCCTCTACACACTCTAGGTGGGACTCACCTAGCCCTTTCTGAATGAATTAATGAATGGTTAAACTGATATGATGGCTGGGATTATGCTTAGAGATCTCTATTATTTCAGCCGGAACAAAAACTTCATCCTCTTCCATAGACTTTAATTGGACAAAAAATTTTGCAGTATCCTCATCAGGTGCATTGAGTAAAGCTACGCGCATTCCATTTTCTGATACATAGTAGCAGAGGTACTTATCGAATCTGTCAAACATTTTAATTATCCTTTTTATATCCATTAACATATAAAGCTATTATTGCATAGTGAATGATTTTCATTAGATCAGAATTCTCTTTACCGTTCTTTTTGCCGAACCTCATAGCATACTTCATTATATTGCCAACGGCAAAGCCTTCTCCATGACCACTATCAATAATCATGTCGGTAG
>Ga0213859_10000908_pt1 | contig 13411 bp, 11 predicted proteins | sample PICome_2_FD_160133 | JGI IMG/M metagenome (GOLD analysis project Ga0213859, IMG submission 160133) | Coastal seawater microbial communities near Pivers Island, North Carolina, United States - PICO304 | ecosystem: Environmental > Aquatic > Marine > Coastal | place: USA: North Carolina... | reverse complement strand
ATAGCACCACCAAGCATCTGAAATCCAGCCGCAGTTTCTATTGCTTGTTCGGGATCCAAGAGTTTTTCAGAAAGAGCGAATGTACTTGAAACGTCTATCCTTAATGCTTGTGCCTTTGCCAACATTCTTGAGAACCCTTCTACCCCATTTTTAAAGTTATAAGCACTTAACATTTTCATATTACTACCGACTGTCTTCATAAACTGACCAACATTTAATCCGTAGTCTCTGGCCATTTTTTGCATATCACCTATCTTATTGATTGCGTCTGTCGTTCCAACTCCAATATCAGAAAAACCTTTAGCTATTGATGCAATTTCACTTTCAGCTACTCCCGCGTTATTGGCCAAAACACCCATATCTATCATTTGGTCGTTTGTCAAGTGCGTATTAACTTGCATCACATCGTTGATAGCCTTAAATAAATTTAAATTATCTTCAATAGTAACACCGTATCTAAGTGATTCACTTGTTGTGTCTACGAGTGTTTTCATAAAAGCGTCTCCGACAGTTCTAGACGCTCCCATGCTTTGTCTAATCAACTCCATAGACATATTTTCAATCTGTGCGGTTCTATCCAATATGTTCTTAGGATTCATCTGTTCCTTGAGTGTCTTACCTACATTTAATAAGTTGGTATTACTCATGTTCAGTGTACTATTAAACGCCCTTGTGGCGTTAGTACTATTAAACATACTATCGGTATACTGCTTGTTTGAACTAGAATTATTCTCTATAATTTTTTGTCTATTCCTAAGTTCTTGGTTTTCTTTAGTAAGTTGTTCTATTATATTTTTGTCGTCGTCGGAAGCCATAAAAAGTTTTTATATAAATATTTACCTTCTAATTTTTTCGTACTCTTCGTTCTTTTTTTCTATTTCACTAACAAGTTTGTTAATGAAAAATTTTCTTTCATATGTTGGCATACTCATAACATCACTATATGACATGTTCACCATCTTACATAGATAGTAAACCTCATCGAGCATAACTACCCTATATTCAGAAGAAAGGCCGAAAAAACTCCGCCCCAAAAGTGACTCTGACATTCACTTTTTCTCCAGACGGGGCGGTTGCAACTCTTTCTAAGTTCAATCTAGGTTCACACTTATTAATTGTGTTTCGTATAAACTTAGAGTCAGCTATTGGTAATGTATTAATAAATGACACTATAGTCTCTCTGTCTTCTATACCATCGACAGATACTATTATTTTTTCTAACCTTTTAGTAACTATTGGTGCTACAACACCTTCAGGATAACTATTAGCTAGTTTATTTAATTCGTTAATCTCTAAAGTATTTAACACCTTACACTCGACATTTTTACCTGATTTTGGTAGTTTAAACTCAAAATAACCCCTTTCATTTGGTTCTATTTCATTTTGAATGATGTCTAACTCGTCTAGCATTACTGTATGTTTAAACTCTTTTCCCGTTTTAGGGTCTCTGAGAGTATAGTTGTAATCGGACCCGAATGCAGTATTTCTTAAAAATATAAGAATGGCCTCAACATCTCCCTCTAATAGTTCATCGACATTAAAGTTTGGTTCATATATTTTGTTTTTTAATAGGGTTGATATAATATTATCATACTTACCCGCAGAAATTAATACATTCTCATCTTGGGCTGTCAAATACCCAACTTTTATTGATTTCTGTTTATTTTTGTAGAACTTACCTCCGGAAGGTAATTGTACCACATCGTGAGGTAAGTTAAAATTTTGTTGACCGTATATTCTTGCGTCTTCCATATTTTTTGTAAAAAAAAACCATAGGGACTAAACCCTATGGTTAAATATATTATAAAATTATGATTTTTAAATAGTTCTTAGTAAACTAAGATACATCTATCAGGTCTTAGTGTTGCTGTAATTGTTGCTAACGCATCATCACTATAACCCAAACTATCAAAGTTAACATCAGTTAGGAATGTACCCTGTAAAATCCATTTTTCAACCGCAACTCCTGTAGGGTCTAGCATTTCCAAGTCAATGTCCTTCTTGTAACCCGCAGCATAACCCATACGACCAGTTACAGACTCAGATGTCAATCTAACCCACTCCATTAACGCCTGTGACGCTGAAGGACCTATCGGGTCTCTAAACGTAACGTTAATTGTATTCCATGTAAATCTGCCGGCAACATATGTTGAGGTATTTAAGAAAGGAATCTCTGTGGAGTTAATTTGTATATTTGGTCTTGAAGTTGACTCTACGTACCATGAGTTGATACCCAAAGACGATGGGAACGTTAAGACAAACCGATTTTTTCTTTTCGGTTCATAGGGTACGGGCATTTTCATTAATAAATCAGCCATTTTTCAAATTTTAATTCTTTAGTTTATTACTTATAAATATATCAAAAAAAGTTTTTCTATTTACTTTTATTTTTTTATCAGTAGAATCTCTTACTAGACATTACTTTTAGATCCTCCTTTAGTTAAATACATACTAATATCTACATCATCTGGATTATTACTATCAACAAAATCTTTCATAGACTCTATATTTTTAGGATCATCATCTGAAAATCCTAGTCTAGGTATAAAATTATTTTTTATGTCATTTTTTAAATATGCTTTTTTACCTAGTTTCTCACTCATTTCTTTTACATATGAAATAAATTCTTTAAACGCCCTTATCTTACCCTCTTCTGGATTAGATGCACTACCTTCACCGTATGTAACAGGATGATATTTACAAAGCTCTAAATAATCTTTTATTAGTTGTACATCATCACCTAACTTTTCACCGGATAAATCCCTGTATTTTTTTAAATTCTCAATTAAAAGGTCTTTACTGATGCCTTTGTGGTCTTTCATAATTAAATTAAAAATAGACTCTTTTATTACATTTGGAGTGTGACCCCTCGCTGTTATTATTGCGAATATAGAACCACCGTTAATACATTCTACAAAATCATCCCATGATGGTCCTATCTCTGCAATCATAGAGTCAACAACAAATCTTTTATCTCCCGATACTGAAAAATTTCTATATGGGTCTTCTGCATAGCTTGAGATTGTTTTACCCTTATAATCAAAATCTTCTACACCTATTTTATGTCTGAACTCTGCAAAATCCTCAGTAGACATACCAACCTCATACCCGTCATCAGTAAGTAACATTATTTCAGTCGGCATTGTTAAAATATTATCATCCCAATCAAAGGCATAATATTTTAAATCGGGATTACCAGAATCGTCAATACCCTCCTTTAATATATTAAGTAAGTGTTTTTTTATTCTGTTCTTTAACATAGGTAAAACTGATAAAATTACTTATTATTAATTTTTTCTATCAATCTTTCTAATTGGGCCTCAGTTATTACAATACTTTGAGGTTTTTCAGAATAAGTTTTTTTGTCACTTGTCTTAATATTCAAGGACTCTTCTAAAATCTGTTTGTTAAATTTCATATCTTATATAATTTTTATTAAATGTCTTCGAATGACGCTCCCGTAGGTGTAATTAAGAACTCAATGTCGATAAACTCAAGAGACCTTGTTGGTTTTAAGTATATCTTACCCACCAATTGATTAGCGTCTAAATCTTCAGGAGTATTTTGAACGACTACTCTGAAATCAATCAAACCTCTATCTCTTCTAATTGAGTCTAAAATTGGGTTTACCGAATCTAAGAACTGTTGTCTTACTATATCATCATTTTGTTCGAATAATAATCTAACAGCAACTGCAGATATCAACTTACGAGCCTGTAATAATAACCTTCTTACATTTAACCTATCTAATGCAGATTCTCTAATTTGTAGAGTCTTGTTACCCCAAATTACTGTACCAACGTCAGAGAAGGTCGCGATTGGGTTTAACCTACCCTTATATAGGGTGTCTCTATCTTCTTGAGTTAATTTCTTACGTGCTTTAATTCCATTCACTAATCCTCTTGTGTAACCCGCAGATGCGAACCATGGGAACGCGATATTATCAGTTAACGCTAAGTTTCTTGTAACTTCAGCAGTAGGTGGTAAATAAATCTGTGTGTTATTTACTCCGTCTCTAGTTAATACCCACGGGTAATATGTTGCGGTATAGTTAGAATCAATTCCTGTTTCATCTAAATTATCTACCGCCTCCTCAGGGTATACAAAGTCAGTGTCAAAACTTGTTGTAGTTGGTACAAACAAGTTATAATCTGGTGTTGTACAAATGTAAACTGAGTCTGCTCTTTCTCTCTCAACCATATCAATCGCTTCCTCAACCAAGTTTGAGTTGTTAACATAGTCAATACCTGGTGTTGTAAATACATTAATGTCTACCGCTTCAGGATTTGAGAATGTCCATTGACCCCATAGGTATGCGTAATAATCGGTGTTTGCCCATCTTTGTTTGTTTGGTCCTACAATTTGTTTAAATGCACCCCATCCATTTGCATTTGGATGAGATATTGATGGAGCAGCTCCTTTGTTAAAACCTGATCTACCTAAGACATATCTATCACCGTTAGTTCTGTATTCTCTATAGATATCCCATCCATCAAAACCACCAGAAGGTACTAATGTAAACTTTCTTGCTTGTAGTCTGTAGTATGGATTGTCCTCGTCAGTTGGCTCTGTTCTAAATTCAGCAACACCAACCTCAAATTCTTGATCATCTATATTATCATAATCTGCAGTTATTTTAGATACTGACGCTCCCATATCCATATGGAAACCAGGTGTGATAATTGCCCATGGGTCTGATTCTATTGCGGTCTCTAAATCAACAGGATTTTGTTTACCCTTGTATTGTAAAAAATCTGTGTCGATACCGACTTTATCACTGACACCTAAATATGTTCTTCTTACTTTGTCACCCGCACTTCTTGTCTCGTTATCACCTAAACCTGTACCGAATGGTGGGTTATAGATAACATCACCCGGTTGGTCGTACTTTAATTTATAAAGTAGTCTTGGTGACTTCATGTTGGCATATCTTCTTGTTTTGTATCCTCTAAATCCACATGGTAGTGCGTCTGCGGGTGCTTCCTCACTCATCTCCAACATAACGTATCTTGATTTTAACTCAAAATCACCGTTAGCCGTACCAATCTTCTTAGCTACGTAGTTATTTTCACCAATATTCATACTACAATTTGTGAATTTTTCTAATACAACAACATTGTTATCCGTATCAAAAAAGTCTCTTACTATAACATCAAAGGTTAAATTACTAAATGAAATATTTGCAATAGAGATTTTAATTTCTGTGTTTGCATTATTACCATCTGAAATTGATATAAATTTAAATAAGTCGTATATCTTATCACCTCTTAATTCTGAAACAACAAACGGTGTTTCTGGTGTTTGGAACTTATCTAAGTACCAACCAATACCTGTATTATCAGTATCAGTTCTAGCACCCTCTAATTTTAAGAATTCACAAGACAACCCTCTTATTTTGTTATTCAAATACCCTTCGTTTAACATTACAGGGTAATGCTCCTCAACGAAAAGAGGGACCTCATTTCTATCCTTAGAAAAATTAGTTTTACCAAATACTTTTGTTATATAATTTGATTTAGAAATATCAAAAGAAGTTCTAAATGTAAACGTTTCATTATCATCAGTAAGACCTGAGATTTGGAATGTTTCAAATGGGTTTGTTGTGATACCAGAATAAGGACCGTCACATACAATGTTTACGTTATCTACATTAGAAACAACATAATCAGCACCATCATCACTACCATATGTAGCAATACCTCTAGATCTTAATGTGGCAACAACTAAGTTATCATATACTTTATCTGCCTCACCAAAGAAATTACCACCAACAAAGATTATAGTGGCAGTCCACTCACCATTACAGCTGCTACAACTATCTGGAGAAGTTAAATTTTTAAATCTACCACCAAAAGAATCACCTAAATAAGCGTTGTAAGGTTCACCATTAAAAGTTTCGTGATATTCAAATAAAGAATAGTACCAAGCATCATTTAATGGAGATGATAAATCAGACTCATTAAAGTGAATATTATCAACACCCATAATATTAACCTCATTAGACACTGGGTAACTATGAATTGTATTAATGTTTTGATATGTAATATATGGTAATACACCGAAAGCGTATAGTGTATCCATATATCTCCTATCTTCAGAACCATCTGAACCAGGGGCGTTCGATAAGGATAAAGGACTTTCACTATTGATTAATTCATAGAAAATATTTTTAATGTCAGACTCAATAGTAGAAACGTCACCGTTAAATTGAATGTATTCCTTATCAAACTTACCGTCTAAAAATTCTGAAAACTCGTTGTAATACTCGTCCTCAACAAAATAAATTGATGATGGGTCGTCTTGTTTACCCTTTATGGTTATACGGTATTGACCTGTTGGTGATAACGCAGAGTTAACAGCAACAGTACTTCCGTCAACATTACCTCTGGCTACAATTGACCATGAAGGTCCTGCATCATATCCAGAAAGACCTAGTACTCTGGTAACAAACAGCTGGTTAGATTGTTGTAAGTATGATTTAGCAATATATGGTGATTCATACTTTGGTATTTGTGTGTTTACAAATTTAGTCGGATTTGTACCTCCGAAGTAAGACTGAAATTCTTCATAATTAGTTATGAATATAGGTTCAAATGCGGGTCCCTTCTGTGTTTCACCCACAATACCCAATGTTGTTACTCCTACGCTTTGAGCAACAAAACTTAAATCTCTCTCCGAAGTATAAACACCAGGAGATACGAATACTTTATTAGATGTCGCCATTTTTAATAATGTTCTTTTTAGCTTTATTTATAGATAAATATTGAATAATTCTATAAAAACCTTTTAAGGTTTACTTATTATAATAATATACAAGTAACTTTTATGTTAGATTCTTTTTCATCGTCATACTTAGAAATTAATATCTTAACTAAATCGTTAGAATTAATTTCTATTTTTTCTAAATCGTATCCTATAGTATTACCGTTAATAAAAACGGTATAATCACGAACATTTTCTGTTTCACCCACTAAGAAGTTAATTTTATACGGATATAACTCACTTAGTTCTGTTATACCAACGTTAAACTTTATTTTAAAATCAAACCTATCAGGATTAGAAGGTTCTATACGATTTGTTTTAGAAGTATCCTCACCATCCCTTACCTCAAAGAGAGCTAACGACCTTGTTATTGCGGGAGAAACCTCGAACTCTTTTTCATCTATTAAGAATCCCATCATTAAAAATTCGTAGTTTTGAATATAATATTTTCTTTTTTCAATATCTAAAACCGATTCATCAGAAACACTATTCAAAATAATTGGTATATAATGACCCTTGACAAAAGTATAGGCCTGTCTAGATGTAAACTTTTGCATAACAATCTTGTTAAACTCGTTTAAATGTCTCATCTTAGTACAGAATATTTTTACGTTGTAGGTAATGTCAACTGGAACAGGTTGAGGGATTTTATATATATCCATACCCTTTCTTTCACCATCCCATGTCGGTACCTTTGCATAATAAAACTGTTTTCTATTTGGTATTGTATATTGTAGTGATGGGTTTGACCCGTACTTAACATCAGGTTGTCTAACTGTCGCAATAAACGGAGGTTTAATATTATTATCTAAGTCTTGAAAGTTCCAAGTCTCAGTAAACTGAGACCAATTCTGAGTCGTAGTAATAATGTCAATGGGGTTAACCTTTTTTCCTTCTACATAAATTTCTAATTCATCTCTAACAAAATCTAACATACCCCTATCTAAATCGGCATGTAAAACACTTTTGGGTAAGAATGTTCCGTCTTCTTGGATATATTCAAGAAGTTCTTCCCTTCTATCCATTAAGATTTTATCGGGAACTAACTTAATATCTTTTTTTATTTTTTTAGGAATTGCCATTATCTCTCGACCTCATTTATATGAAAGATTTTATTTTTGGTATTAATCATGTCTATTTCATTCGCATTATATATAGGTTCTTCAGAATCTAATTTAACAAACGAATCGTATTTGTATGGATTATAGGTTATAACCCTATCATTTGTCTCTTCGGGCATATTCTCACAAGGATAATTGCAGTAATCCATTAAATCACCAATTACAAACGCATGGACATTTTTTCTCATTTCCTGTCTTACTCTATCCTTACCACCTTCACGAACCCTAAACTCAACATTTTTAAGATTAACATAATCAGCATAAAGAATTACTCTACCGTTATATGTTACCGAAAAAGTTTTTTTGTGTAGGTTGTAATAAACCATAACACGAAGACCTATGTATTCTTCGTTAACATCCTCATTTAACAGTCCCATTTTAGACTTCATCTTAGTTATTTCTTTTAGTAGTTTTTTCTTCATAATCCTCTAAATTCATTGTCATTTACTGGTGATGCGGTAATACTCCTATAAAAAGGTTTGTATCCACCATAAGTATGTTTGTTATCACTAACAACTCTACCATCATTAACCACGGTATAGTATCTAACACGAGACTCAGTCTCGTAATAACCAATATAATCTCCGTAATCTATATCAACACCTAATTCATCTAACGTTTTTTGATAGACACTAACCTTTAAATTACCAGGTTCCATCTGTGTCATCTTACTATTTCCGTAGTCCTGATTTTCAGGCTGCTCTATTTGAACATACCCCTTAAACTCAACGGGAGGTAAAAACTGAATCCCGTCTTCTTCTGTTTCACCGTACACATCATCGGTTTTAGTTCTCTGTCTATCTATCTTATAAAGAACCAAAGTAAAATTCATATCCCCTTCGAGCCATTCACGGCCCATAGAGATATCTAAATTAAAATCTTCTCTACCGAAAAATTTATTTAAACGATTAATTGGTATTTTTCTCTGCGACATATTGATAAATATCCATAAATTGATTATAATTAATAGTATTTAATCGCGATTTGGAAAATAAGACATTGAATAGCTTACCTGAAGTGAGAGCGCTTCGTATTCTTGAGGAATATGATGGATATAATAATTATATCTTAAGACTTCAGGGTAAAATGAAAAAGTTTAATCATTTTAAACTTACTCGAGCACAGGCAGACTATATACTAAAGTTTAAAGACACAACCCCTAAAGTCGCAAGAAAGTGGGTAGAATTGGATAGTTATTTTGCTCAAAAGATGATGGATGATAAACTTCTGACAAAAAAACCTGAAAAGATTTATATAGAAAAACTTTTGGTTGAAAAAGAAAAGTCATATCACATATGGGGAAAATTATTTGAGACTCAAGAGCTATCAGATATATGGTTACCAAAAGTTGCATTACAAAAGAATAGACAAAGAGAGGTAAATATAGATTATGAAAAATATTCTCATAGACCACCACTATCCCACCAAAAAGAAGCGATAGAAAAACTTGTGGGTAATGACAAATATATTTTAGCAGACGATATGGGTCTTGGTAAAACAACGTCCACCGTAATCGCAAGTTTAGAAAGTGACGTAGAAAAAGTTTTAATTATTTGTCCCGCATCTTTAAAGATTAATTGGCAAAGAGAAATAGAAAATTATACCGATAAAGAAATTTCTATTATAGAAGGTAAAAAATGGGAACCCGCAGATTATACCATAATAAATTATGACATCCTAAAAAATTTCCACGACCCAAAACACCCTGAAAAATCCGACATATTAAACTACGGATTTGATTTAATTGTTATGGACGAAGCCCATTATATACAAAACGTAAAAGCTAATAGGACAAAAATAGCAAATAGTATTGTTAAAAAAGTGGGAAGAGTTTGGCTGTTAACAGGAACACCTATGACATCTAGACCAATGAACTACTATAATCTTTTAGATTTGGTGGACTCGCCCGTTGCAGATAATTGGATGGCTTATGCTATTAGATATTGTGCGGGGTATCAGTTTAGTGTCGGAGCCAAAAAAGTTTGGAACGTGACGGGTTCGTCAAATCTTGAAGAACTAAGAGACCGAACAAAACCGCAGGTTTTGAGAAGGTTGAAAGAGGATATTTTAGACTTACCCGAAAAGATTATTACTCCTGTATACTTAAGATTAAAGTCTAAAGAATATGAAAAATTGATGGGTGAGTACTATGATTGGTACAACTCATCTGAAGAGTCTAGTTCATTAACCATACAGTTCTCTAAGTTGATGATGGTTAGACAAGTTATAGCCGAAGGTAAAATTAAAGACACCATCGAGTTGGCCCAAAATATTATCGACCAAGGAAAAAAGGTTATTATATTTACAAACTTTACCAACACATTAAATCAAATCGCCGACCATTTTGGTAAATCGGCAGTTAGACTTGATGGAAAAATGTCTAAACCGCAGAGACAACATTCTGTTGACGAATTTCAAAACAATGAAAAAATAACCGTATTTGTTGGTAACCTAAAAGCTGCGGGTGTGGGTATTACATTAACCGCGGCTGAAGCGGTAATAATGAATGACCTATCATTTGTTCCGTCAGACCACTCACAAGCGGAAGACAGGGCGTATAGATATGGACAAAAATTCTCAGTATCAGTATACTACCCAATTTTTGAAAATACCATCGAAGGTATTATATATGATATTTTATCGAAGAAGAAAAATATTTTTGAAACAGTTATGGGTGATAATGAAGGAAAGGGTGATGTGATGGAGGAGATACTCAATCTAATAAGTAATAATAGATAATACTCGTTTTATTGATATTTATTAATAAAACGTATCATGTCAATAATTAACGGTTCAAATAGAGATAAACTCTATACAAGAATAAAGCATTTATTAGGGGCTCCATTAAGGTCTATAGAAATAGAAGACGAACAAATGGACTCTTTATTGGCATTATCTATAGAAGATTATGCTCAATATGTTAATGACTGGCTAATCGAATCTCAATGGACAGCATTATATGGGTTAAACTTAGATGAACAGTCATTAACAAGAGCTTTTGTAACTAGAGGACTTGACTGGCAAACTCAGTACACATATGCATATTCAAAAATAGTTGGGTTACAATCTGGTGGGGATTCAGTTTTAAAAAAGGACTTTATAGACTTAGTACCAGGACAACAGATGTACGAAATACCTGCGGGTAGAGAATTAAATGAATTGTTATGGTTTACTAGATCTGAGTTAGATGCCGCATTTTTTGACCCATTTATGGGTGGATTTGGTGGATTTGGTGGAATAGGATTGGGTGGTGCCGCTGGTTTCTCACAAATGGGTACTATGGGTAATTATTTTGTAACACCTGCATTTGATATTCTACTAAGAATGCAAGATATAAATATTAAAAGAAGAATAATATCGGGTGAGTTAACCTATAGAGTAACCGCGTTACCTGAAGGTAAAAAGGCGTTACATCTTATGAATGTCCCTGGTGGTAAATTTGATTTTGGAAATATTAATCATCACGAATATAAAGTTTGGTATTGGTATTATGAAACTAATGATAGAGAGGATTGTTTATCTAAGAATCCTGATGTTGTTAGATTACCTTCCGATATTCCCTTTGATGAGATGAAGTGGGAAGAATTAAACGGTCCCGCACAAACATGGGTCAGAAGGTGGTTCACCTCTTATGTCAAAGAAACACTAGGAAGGGTTAGAGGTAAATACCAGGGTAATTTAAAGACACCCGATTCTGAATTACAATTAGAATATGATACTTTATTAACAGAAGCTAAAGACGAAAAAAGTAAACTAGTCGAAGAACTAACACAAAGATTAGAAAGGTTAAGACCTGATAAAATGATGGAAAGACAGGCTAATGAAGCAGAAAATTTAAACAAAACGCTACAGTACAGGGCTTTCCCAAGACAATTCTATACAATATAATGCCAGTTTTAAAACCAAAACCTACATTAGTAGAAACACAAGAAGAAGGATTTAATGTTAAAAAACTAATTTACGATTACTCTATCGTTAGTGTAAATAATTACAAAACAACGGGAGAAAAAAAATTAATTATAAGAGACGTAGATGAGTGCGAAATAATAATAGACGAAGAAAAAACCAAAGAAATCTTCATAAAATCTTTTTCAAAAACCCTAATTAAAACAGAGAGTCTTATTGATGAGGAATATGATGAGTTATTATTAAATAAGGGTGCATGTGTTCACATGTCATTAATACGTAATGTTTGGTACATACTATCGTCTGATGGAATTAAAAGAGACTAAACCACAAGAGAGGTAGATACTAAGTCACTATTTTTAGTTACATATTTAGAGTCAACCAAATCCATAGTGTTATCTATATACATATAAAATGGGTTAATACCAACACTATTCCAAAAGACTATCTCAGTATCAGAAAGAGTTAAAACCTCATCTAAGGTGTCTTGGTCACCATCTCTTCTTGGGTATCCTCTTACTAGGTTAGTTTGTGATTTAGTAAACAAGGGTCTATCTTCAGGGTTTTCCACAAGTATCTCATCCCTAATTTCAGGAGAGAAAACAACCAACAACGGCTCAATTCGTTTGTTAAACGCTGTGATATAACGAGGAACATTGTATTCCCCCAATCCATCGGGATTGTTTTCTATTTCTTTTTCATCAACATAGTAACAGTTAATAACTACCTCATCCTTTTTCTTTTGTACATCACCATGTGACTTACGAGTACCGTTATTTACATAATAGATGGTATCACCCAAACCAACATTCAAATCGTTAGCAAGGGCAAGTTCCATATGTGCTTGACGAGACATCAGTGAACCTGATTTGGTTCTTTTTGTTATGTGTTTTTTATACTCATCTAAAGTTTGTTTTACACGTGCCTTGTTTGCAATTTTTGCAATAGGAATATCCTTATTGTATAGTTTACCAATATACTCGTAGTAAGAATCCAAAAACTCTTGTCCCTTACCGTCCAACAACATACGAAGTCCTGAGTCCAAAAACTCAGCAACATATGTCTGTAGTTTCTTAGACTTAATCGTATTACCCGTAAGTTTTACTTTCCCCTTATCTGTAAGGAGAGCGTAGTTTTTACGAGCCACATTAATGGTTGCCGGCCATTGTCCGTCAGTATCAAGACCCATCTCTCCCCTCATAAACAAATCGTTATACTCTGCAACATCGGCTTCAGAACCTCGGTATTCCTTACCTTCTTCTACGAGACCGTTTAATCCCTTTCCAATATAGGTGTGTGAATCACGACCTTCAGGAACTGCGAAGTTCACACCGTCCGTATCCATAACAAGCGGTTCATAACCTCTCTTCATAAACCACATAATCATCTGTCTCAGGTATTGTCTACCCGTACAGGTAATCTGTTCACCCATATCCATATCACCCCATGGAAACACTTGTGGTGCAGATAACGAACCGAAGAATGCGTTAATAAAAATTTTAATCGGAAGTTGTTTGCGATTATATTGTGAAGATAGTTTTGGGTCTGAAACATAGTAATCCGCAGCCAACTTCTTATATTTAATACGGGTATCACGGAAATACTTAAGCATACTCTTCATC
>Ga0213859_10000903_pt1 | contig 13475 bp, 28 predicted proteins | sample PICome_2_FD_160133 | JGI IMG/M metagenome (GOLD analysis project Ga0213859, IMG submission 160133) | Coastal seawater microbial communities near Pivers Island, North Carolina, United States - PICO304 | ecosystem: Environmental > Aquatic > Marine > Coastal | place: USA: North Carolina... | reverse complement strand
TCTGTGACGATTGTACAATTTAGTTCAATTGTTCTTGTGATTTTCGTAGGGGTCAGATTTTCTTTTGGATTCGCAATCTTCTTTCGAGTTGAAATGCTTTTCGAGCCTCAAGTTCTCGTGTTCTTTTCCTATAATTATTCGCTGCATTTCTTTTAGCATTGGGTTTTTCATAGTATTTTCTGTTTCTACACTCCTCTTTTATTCCAGCGTTGTCGCATTTTCGCCTAAAGATTCGCAGTGCTTTTTCGAAACTCATATTCTTAGCATCAACTCTTGGCATCTGACCTCCTGTGAAAAGTCCATCCACGTTTCCGTAGATAGTATACCTGTGAGGTGATATGAGACGGACTTCTGCCCAGTGCGAGTGCGATATCTTCCGTTGACTTTACATTGTAATGCCTCTTTAGATATTCTTTTTCTGTCATAGTCCATTGTTTTTTCATATTTATATTATACAAAAATTTTTGATTGAAGTCAAGAACTATTTTTAGGTATGTTGTAGATTATTCTTGACTTATGCTCAGAAAGTTGTTATAATATATCTATGAATGAAATAGACATAGCATACGTATTTTTTCTAGCAATGAGTGTACATCTTGCTTACACGCTAGGAAAACATTTCGGAATACAAACCACGATAGACTATTTAGAGAAGGAAGGAATGTTAGAGTTTGATGACTCTGAAAAATAGTTCTTGACATCAAGGTTAATTTTTGATATAATTATTTTGTAAGTGATAGTATTTCACTTGCGTATTGGTGCATCTACCGAAAGGAGATGCGAGTATTTACTGAAAAGGAATTATGGAGAAAAATATGAGTATAGATTTAAGTAAATTTTGGCTTGGATTGGATATGCCTACACTACCGAGTTACACGGAGAGTGGATATCCGAGATATAACCTAATCGAAAGGGAAGGCGACTATCGTATAGAAGTTGCAGTACCAGGTTGGAAAAAAGATGAGTTGGAGATAGTCTTTGATAACAAAGAACTCCACATCAAGGGTAAAAAAGAACAGAAACTGGGAGCTGGTGAACAATTTGTTCATCAGGGGCTAAGTCTGAAATCTTTTGAACGAAGATTTATTCTAAACGCTGACCTACAAGTAGATAAAGTAAATCTACAAGACGGATTACTGACAATCCAACTAACACGAACTCCAGATTCCAAGAGAAAAATCTTGGAGATTAATTAATGAAAGCATTAGCAAAAGTTCGTGATAGTATATGTGAGAATGGAGAGTTCTGCAACATGGTTGCAAATTACACTCTCGTAGTTGCCTTTGGTGGCATAATGTTAGACAGCATTGTTGTTCTTACATAAACTGTCAGAATGTATTAGGGGACTCGCAATGAGTCCCCAACCTATAAGGAGAAGTATGAAGATTTCAATAGAAGGATTAAGTTTAATTAAGAAGTTCGAAGGACTAGAACTAGAGGCATATAAGTGTGCAGCTGGTGTATGGACTATCGGATATGGACATATCAAAGATGTCAAAGAAGGAGATAAAATATCAAAAGCAGAAGCAGATGAAATGTTAGTACATGAGATTGAGGAGTACGAAAACTATGTGAACACAGCAGTAAACGTTCCACTGTCTCAGAATCAATTCGATGCAATTGTGTCTTGGGTGTTCAATCTCGGTAATGGTAATCTTCGCGCTTCAACTATGTTGAAAGTCATCAACTCTGGCGACCATGCTGGAGTTCCTGCTCAAATCAAAAGGTGGAACAAAGCAGGTGGCAAAGTCTTAGAAGGACTTATCCGAAGAAGAGAAGCAGAAGCTTTGTTATACGAAGGCAAAGATTGGACTCATGTCTGAGTTTAAAGAAAAGTTAAAAAACTTTTGGAATTGGGTCAAGTCCCTGTTCATTACATATTATAAACTAGATGTTAGTTATAATCACACATGGGGCGACGCAGACGACCAGACTTTTGTAGTTAAAAAATTCCACAAAAAACAAGAAAAGTTCCTCTCATTTACCACACAAGATGGAGAACTAGTAGAGATACGAGGTGCAGAGGGATTAAACTATAGGATAACAGAACTATGAATCAATTAACTATAGGTGGATTAGTTGTATTAGGAGGTCTTTGTTACTTTCTATACAATCAAAACGAAACCTTAAAAGAAAACAATATCAAGTTAGAAAACGCAGTGCAAGCCCAGCAAGAGGCAATGGACACACTGAGAGAGTCTTACGAAAAACAAGGTAAGTCTCTAATGAATATGTCTAGAAGAAACTCAGAAATAGAAGCTGAAAAAGCAGAGTATCTTGCAATATTTAGTAGACACAATTTAGATATGCTAGCATTGAAAAAGCCTGGACTCATGTCAAACAGGTTCAACAATGGTAGTGAAAAAGTGATGGAGGGAATGGAAGATGATACAGAAAAGTTATACCAGCTTACTGTGCCTAGCACTGACGATAAGTAGTTGTAGTTTACTTCCTACTAAAAAAGTAGAGATAGTATCTAAACCACTAGAAATCGACATAATGCAACCAGATTTACCCAGACCACTTGAACTTACCGCACCTAAATGGTGGGTAGTATCAGAGGCAAGAATTGCCAACCCTTGTATCAAAAGATTACAAGATGACGGTAGCATGAAAAGACCTAAGACCTGTGATATAAATGATACAGAAAATCCAGACTGGCCAGAGGGTTATACCTACCTAGACCAGTTCTTAGATGAAATGAAAGAACAAAACAATGGCGAAATATTGTTCGTAGGAACAACCATTGGAGATTATAAAGTCATGTCAGAAGATATGCAAGAATTAAAAAGGTATATCAATCAACTAGGAGAAGTAGTAATATATTATAGAGAAGTAACTGCTCCTAAAGCTCCAAGCGAGAAAAAAGATGAGAAATGAAAAAACTTTTAATAAACAATCGAGAAATACTAGATACACTAGATAAACTAGCAACACAAGTATTACAGCACCCTACTACTTTTAAGTACACGCCACCACCTAACGTGTCAATGGCAAGATTAAGAGAAGTAATGGATGCAGATGATGGAGCAATAGAAGAAAGTAATGGTGTGGACTACTCAGGTAGACACTTTAATACAAATGAGTATAAGCATTACAGTACAAACAAAACAGGTATAAAAAGTTTTAACCAAAGAACCCCTTGTGCTTTGAAGTATGTTTTCTTAAAATGGTTAAGAGATACAACAAATAATCAAGCATGGGAAATGGACACATGGGAAATACAACCAGAGTATCATGGATGGACTCCTTGGCATAGTGGAAAAAATAAACCAGTAAACTTTGTCAGATTTGTATGGAACTCAGGAGTCGGGGTAACAAACTATGTATCAGAAGGCAAACATTATAAGTATAGAGATTCTAAGTACACAGGCCAAAAGTGTTGGAACTGTTTAGTAGGAAAACTAGATGGAAGACAGTACTTATCTGATAGAAACATAGGCAACCATAAAAGAATAATAATACAATTTACTATACCCTCAAAATATAATGCACCAGTAGAAGAATTTATAAATATTTTAGGAGAAGGTCAGCTTACTGACAGATTACTATATTCACCACACCAAGTTCTTCCAGCATCGTAATGTTTGATTTTATTAGAATGTTGTTTTGGAGAAAGGATATGGATTCATCTTCAAAATGGTTTGATAAGAATCAACCAGCACAAGACAGATTTTGGGAACTAGAAGATTGGAACGAAGAACTAGAAGAACGGATAATTAAACTGGAAAATGCACTTAACAACATCAACGATAAAATCAGTAGCAAGTAGAAATGTTTGGAGTAGTGATTGGACTGCACCCTTCTGTGATGCAATACTGTTCTATAAAAAAGGAAGATATAACCACACTCACCCTGAGTGGAAATTTCATTGTCAAAAAATTCTAAAAGAGTTAGATATATCAGTAAAGCACAAAGGGTATAATACTCCTTTTAAGATAACTCTTATTCGTTTTACTCAAAACGGATTTCACCAAGCACTAGCAAGAAAAGCAATCTATATCTCTATAGGAGATAACCTTTCGCTTGGGGCATATAAAAAATCACCAGATTACTTATACGGAGAACTAGATAAAGTACGAGCTACTCCTTCTTGGACGAATGACTTTTGGCATGACAAACAAATATGGAACCAAGACTTAGTAGATACTGAATACAATGTAGTAGGAAACATGGGGTGTAGCTTAGTTTATCCACAAGAAGGCAATATGTTTATAGAGGTATTATATAAATGAATGACGATATAGTTAATATACCAGAGCACCCTGGAGGGGCTGGAATAACAAAAGATAAAGTACCAAACACAGACCCCTCGTTGATAGGCAATCAAGACTGGAGAAATTATGTACAAGCAGGTACTCAGTTTATAACAGTAGACAAGCCAGTACCAAACACAGACCCTTCAATGATAGATAACGAAGATTGGAAAAACTACAAACCAAACGGACCTCAAGAAGTACAGTTAGGAACTCATGGCGAGACTTCACAAGACCCTTTAGTACAGTTTAATAATAACATGCACCCTACTAATGATTTAACGGGGGCTAAACCAAATATAGACCCTACATTAGTAGGTTCAGATTGGAAGAACAATAATTCAAGTTTTTCTGATGCACACAATAAACAAAAACAAGTTTTTAAAAGAGAAATAACACAATTAAGAGCAGAACCTAAAAAACATAAATCAATGAAGAAAGGAATACCTATATTTATAGGTGCTAGTGACCATAAGTGTGACAGAATACAGGAAAAGATACTAGCTTACACTTTACAAAAGAATACAGCAGCTAAACTAGACATAACCTTTCTAAGAGCTAGTATGTTTCCTGGAGTGTCTGCCATGGGATGGGGTACTCCTTTCACAGGATTAAGGTATGTTATACCAAAACTTATGGGATTTAAAGGAAAAGCAATCTATATGGATATGGATATGATTAACTTTAGAGACATAGAAGATTTTTATAATATAAATCTGTATGGTAAACCTTTTGGTATGGTATGGGATACTAAGTTTAATGGACATGGAGGATACTGTGATAGTATGTTACTGATGGATTGCTCATTAACAAATGAGTTTTTTACTTGGGAAGAAGTACATGATTATTACGAAAAGAAGTCTGGATTCAAATGGGTTTTCACAGAAAGAGTAAAGAGGTATGAAAATAAAGACAAACCTATGCAAAATGAGGCAGTAGTAAGAGTAGATTCTAGATGGAATTGTTTTGATGGAGACATAACAGATGGCATACTAAATAAAGATGGTAAACTACCTAGATATGACTTAGACCAAATATTTCAATTACATCTTACAGCTTTGAGTTATCAACCATGGCACAGTTCATATTTAATGTCTGCGAAAGCAACCCATATGAGACCAGACATATCAGATTATTGGTGGGAATTAGTAGATGAGGTGAATAGTCTTGAATTTTAAAGAACTACTAGGCCCAGTGGGTGTTGACCGATTTTACGAGCAGTACAAGGGCAAAAGACATTTTATAATTAAATCCAAGGAAAACAAGTTTCATGATTATTTTAGTTGGAAAGAATTTGACAACTATTTAAATCAATACAAAATTGGACAATGGGATAGATTAAATCAATTACAGATTGTAGATAACAAGGGAAGATGGTGCAAGAAAAAAGACCCAAACCCTAAAACTAGAGAAGAAATGTATAAACTGTGGAATGAGGGACACAGCTTTATACTCACGCTTAGTGAGTTTTTAAACGAAAAGCTATGGAAGCAGTGCCAAGAGTTTGAGAAGTACTATGGTGGAGGACAAGCAAACATATACTGTAGTAAAAGAGAAGATGCAAAAGTATTCCCAATACACGCAGACTCTACAGACAATTTTCTTTTCCATGTTCGTGGAAAGATAAGATGGTTTATCTATAATGAATTTCACTTTCCAGGTATGATGTACAGTCCTCAGAGTACTACACTGTTAGAAAGTTTTGTTCTTGACGAAGGTGATTTACTTTACATTCCGAAAGGACAATATCATAGGGTAGAAACCCTAAGTCCAAGAATATCAATTAGTTTTCACTTTACTGAAAGAGGAGACAAACCTTACATAAGGAATGATTGGTATGACTGGAAGCCGTAGGAGAATATTATGGCAGACGAGCGATTCAGTGGCGATATGTCACGGAACGAAGTAGAGATAGACTTAAGTAAGTTTATGGAACTGGTAACTGAGAATAGTAATCTCAAAGCTGAGATAACAGAACTCAAAGCAAATAAGGAACCAGATAACCCATGGCAACGTTGGATATTCTTATCAAATATGATAGACGCATGGAGAATCTTCCCTAGGGCTTTTCTATCAGTATACATATTCTTACTATACTACGCAACAATGTGGTTTATGGACTTGCCAGACCCAACACTCGAACAGTCAGGTTTAATATCTGTCATAGTAGGTGCTGGAGCGGCTTGGTTTGGTCTTTACGCTGGTACAGCAAAAGACAAAATCAATAGCAAGTAATCATGAACTCGATGTGGAAACACTTCTGCCGATGGATAAAGGACGTAGTCTACGTTCCTGTCGGTGAGAAGTGTCCATATTGTAAGAAATCAGAAAATAATACTTGACATATGGTTATAATTTTAGTATAATATACATATGAAAAATACAGAATACAATGAACACAGGACTTGTCAGATGTGGAATGCTGAGACAAAGTCATTTGATGATTGGCATATCGGAGAGTGCGAACACTGCGGAGAAGAACTAGACCACGAGTCTGGAGATTGTCCAAAGTATAAGTGCTGGATAAAATGAATTTATTTTATCTTGACGAAGACCTTGACAAATGCGCTGAGTACCACGTAGACAAGCACATAGTAAAGATGCCTCTCGAGGCAGCACAACTCTTATGTACTGCTATATGGGTAGATGAAGTCTTAGGCTTCATACCTCGTGCATTAGACAAAGATGAAAGAGAAGTCCTGAATAGTGAGAAAGCCAAGATTAAACATCTTCCTATGGAAGAAAGACCACTCACACCATACCTGCCGATGATGTACAATCATCCTTGCACAATATGGGTTCGGTCTAGCTTGGATAACTTTGAGTGGACTCATTGTTATGCTAACGCACTCAACGATGAGTACCACTATCGTTATGGTAAACAACACAAATCCATAGTAGAAGTAGTAAACAAACTACCTGAGCCAAAGAATATGCCCAGACTTGGATTTACAGAATTTGGACTAGCAATGCCAGATGAACTAAAAGACTACGATAATCCTATCCAGAGTTATCGGGACTACTATCATCTTGACAAAGCTACATTTGCAGCATGGTCTCACAGAGACAAGCCTTACTGGTGGAATGAAGATTACGCCGATTATGAGGAGAGGATAACAGCAAAATGACAACAGAAGATTATTTAAACAACGGAGAGTTAGTTAAGTATGAAGTCAATGGTATGTCTATGGTATTTCCAAGAGACATAACAGAAGAAAAACTACACAAGGAAATTACAAAGAGACTAAATAGTTTATACTTTACTAAGAGACCTATAGTAGTTAGAAAGAGTAATGGAGAAGAATATAAATTACTCAATGGAACAAGGATGCAGGGCAAAAGACACTCATCATGAATTTAGAACAATTAATTGCAGTAGCAGAGGAGACGCCAAAAGTAATGGGAAAAGCAGAAGTTATAAAACAAAATCTGAAAACACAACACGATAAAGTCAGTGCTGAAATTGGTATACTTGAAAAGCAACTAGCAGACAAGAAAGAATATCTTGCAAAGATTGAAGGTGGAATAGACGTAGTTGATGAATTACTCAAATGATAGTAATTGAAGACGACTTCTACCCGAATGTTGATGAAGTAAGAGAAGAAGTATTGAAAATGTTTTTTCACCCTGGAGTAAAGGGTAAGAAACTTATGTTTGCAGGACAAAGAACATTAGGTACTTTTTCTACAGCAAACAGATTGTTTTGTAAGAATAAGATAGAAAAACTAATTAACAGAAAGATAATACATTTTCCTGTTAACAATAGTAATGCTTCATTTACTTTAGGTAAAGAAAAATCTAGTGATGGTACACCTTACAAGAATTGGATTCACCAAGATAAAGGTAACCATGAAACTAAAAGGAGTGAACACTTAGAAGCTCAGATGTTTGCAGCTGTTCTTTATCTTACGCCTAATGATATAGCACCTTCACTAAAGTATGGAACAGGATTGTTTACTGATTTACAGACTCACAAGAATTGGGCAACCAAATCATTTGAGTATGCTAAAACTAAATTATTTCAGAATCAAGTAGACGATACAGATAAGAATTTTAAGCTACATACTTATGTTGGCAATATGTACAACAGAATAGTAGTTTATCCTGCCACATATTGGCATGCACCTTTTAATCCAGGCTTTGGATATAGTAAAGAAAATGGTAGATTAATACAAATATTCTTTTTCTATGCAGAAAAGTCTGGAGTGGATAAAGGTTATGAGGTTGAGTAGTGTTAAAACCAAATGCAAGTCTACTAAGAGTTTTAGAAAAAACTATCTTACATGATGAAATAATACTACAAGAAAAACACAAGGAAGTGTTAAAAGATACACCTATAACTGATGTGTTATGGGACAAACCATACAACCATGCTTTTTTGTATACAGTGTATGGTAATGAAATATATCTTACTTATCTTAGATACTCTATAATGAGTCTAAGAATGGTATCTCCTCAATGTAAAATTATGGTTTTTGTGGAAGCAAAACTATGGAGAAAAGCAAAAGAAGAACTAAAAGGATTATTATTTGACCATGACATAGTTCGTGTTAATGGCGAGGCTGCTTGTTATAAACAAGTTATTACTTGCCATACACTCATAAAGGACTTTAAGTGGTGTACTTTTGTAGATGCAGATTTATTTTTCTTAGGAGAAGTAAATAGTTTAGATGACTCTTTGTATAGAGTAAAAAAACTACTCTCTAATAATCCTTATTCTTTTGTGTGGGCATTTGGTAGAAAAGAAAGTCCAAATGTATCACATACATTTATGCACAAAAGAGGTAGAGAAGATACTCTTAGACCACATACATATGCATGGGACTTAGAAGAAGAACTAGATATGGATATAGAAACTTTGATAGAAACAGAAAAAGTTTGGAACATATCTTTTATATTTAGTTTCTGTCCAAAAGTAGTGCAAACAGATGATTACAAATCATGGGTTTTGTATTCTTTATTAGATAATAATATGTGTGATGAAAGTATTTGGTGGTTATGGAGTAAGAAAAAGAAATGGAAATCTTACTATTGGGGATTAGATTTACCCAATTTATCTATCAGTAGCGAAACACACGAGTCTGATAAAAAAGTTCATTTGTTTCAGCCTATGTTTACAGATACTATGCAGACAAAGACACATAGAAAGTACGAAACTTTTATGGCAATACTAGAAATAGAAGATAAGTATAAAGAATGGGTAGAAAATTTAAATGTAGATTGGTGGGAAGCGCCTCCAAAAATACAAATGGAACCAACTAATTTGGAAGAATAATGGCAGATTATAACAGCAACAAGTTTAACGAGGACGAAGCACTCAAAACGCTTCAAAAGTATATAGAGTCCACATACGATGGACACTATAGTATGAATAAGATACAATCTACTGAGTTCATATTTGATGCAGGGCATGGAGAAGGTTTCTGTATAGGAAACATCATCAAGTATGCACAGAGATATGGAAAGAAAGAAGGAAAGAACACAGTAGATTTATTAAAAATTTTACATTACGGAATTATTTTACTAGGGGCAACATATGAGAACGAAAAAACACGAAAATCTTACACAAGCAAATATAACCAAGGTAATTGAGTTATTAAACCCTACAGATGGTAGTAAGCCAATCACTAAGAAAGAAGCATGTAGTATACTTAACATAGCTTACAACACGACTAGATTGGGCAACATCATCGCAGAGTTTCATGAGATGCAAGAGTTCCGTGCAAGAAGAAAAGCACAGAATAGAGGCAAGGCAGCAACGCCACAAGAAATACAAACAGCAGTACAAATGTATCTAGAAGGAGATAATGTCAGTGATATTGCCAAAGCACTGTATAGGTCTCCAGCATTTGTAAAAGGTATCATTGATAGAATTGGTGTACCACAAAAATTGGCAATGACTGACTATCAGGGGAGAAGAGAGGCTATGCTGCCAGAACAATGCGTAGCCGAAGAATTTGAACCCGAAGAAAGAGTTTGGGCAATTAGACAAAACTATCCAGCGATAGTAAAAAGAGAACTAAAACCTGAACTCGCTGAGGAGAGAGGATATAAAGTATATCTTGTAGATACCATAGAGTGTACACAAGATGATTTAAAAAATACATACTTCCCACATTTAAGTCATGCAGGAAAGCAATACTGTTTACCAGCATATGATTTGGGCAGTCTAAGACATTTACGAGAGTATTTGTAAAAAGGAAATATATGGAATATATAATAGCTATGTGGGTTTCTGCATGGCTAATACAACTGTGGACAATATTTGTACCCCTTATGGCTATGATACCGAAAGATAATATAATCAATCAACATAAAAAATTATGTTGGGTTGTATTATTATTTTTATCTTTCGTATTAGTACCAATGATGTTAGTACCCATGCTGTCCGAACAAGGAAAGAGAAGATTTCAGATTAGTTTTCTGAAAGGATTATTAGGAGAAAAATAAATGGCGTACATAGGAAACCCTTACTATGATGCACTAGAGGCAAAGTATATAGCACAGATTAAGGAAGCACAAGCAGTACTACAAACATATTTTCAAAACTCAGTAGGTATCGGAGAACACTCTGATTTACTGCCTGAGTTTGATAAATGGGTAGAACAACTTGCAAGTGCAGATGAAAAGCTACAAGCCCTACGCAAGTTGCTAAAGAGATGAGTCAATCACTTATACTAAACTATGGGGATGAAAAAATTGCCGTAGTTAGAGATACCTATGAGAGAGCTGTGTGGAGCTATATGCACGGACTTGACTTTATAGGTTTTGACAACTGGTTGATGCAAGGTAACTTAGTTAGCCAAGTAGAACTTTATAAAGACTGCAATCATTTCATTGATTTCAAAGATTGGAAAAATGAATTAGAATTGCTCAATCTACATCCAGAAGATACATCAGTTATGGATGGTCTCTATTCAATATCGGACTATAAAAACTGGTATACTCTAAAAAGTCTGCAAGTAATATTTCATCTGTATAAGGATGAGCTTAATCAGTTTGGTTTTAGCTACTAAAAAATAGTTCTTGACTCATGCTTAAAATTCTTGTATAATATATTTATATTAAGGAAATAAGCAATGAGTGACAGATTTTACCAACAAATGCTAGAGACCACAGGTTGGGCTCCAGGCTACCGTAACACTGCGACTATTGCCGAATACAAACAAAACTACACATTAAAAAGGAAAAGAAACATGGCGTGGACAGACGAAAGTAAAGAACAAGCAGTACAGATGTATACTGCCGAAGAACCAACTCCAGAGAATAGCATGGAGATTGTTAAGATGATTGCTGAAGAATTAGGCGAGAGCCCAAATGGTGTCAGAATGATTCTTACAAAAGCAGGTGTTTATGTAAAGAAAACACCAGCTGTTAAATCAAGCAGTGGTGGAACTGGTGGTGGCAGAGTAAATGTTGCTGCAGCACAAGAACAGTTAACCAATGCTATTAGCGATGCAGGTAAAGAACCTGACTCAGCAATCATCAGTAAACTTACTGGTAAAGCTGCAGTTTATTTCGCTACATTAATCAACGAACTAAACGATTAATACCCCTGATTACATGGGGAGGGAAACCTCCCTGTGTATTTTTGTATCTAACAGAATGACCTTACAGAGTGATACCATGAGTGGACGGTAATAGATATTAACCTACCAACAGGAATCACATGAAAAAAGACGATTTTGTTAAAAAAATTGACGATGCTGGTGACGCTGTAGTCACTTATCGCAGTAAAAATAGTCGCAGAATGAAATATAACGTCTGCACTAGAGACTTTGATAATAAATATATACAGGAGAAAAGGAACAGGGCAAAGCCAAACGATAGACAGGTTTTATTGTTTTGCTGGGACACTGATTCTTACAGATTATTGTCTCCTGAAAGTGTAACTTCTATTTTACCTTTAGCGAGGATATTGAAAAATGATAGAATTACATGAAGCACCTGCTGTATACGAAAAGGAAATAAGTTATAACGAAGATAAACATGAGAAAGTGTTTGTTATGATAAACACTTTTCGTGGTACAGAGTATTTACACATTAGAAAATATTATCAAGACTTTGACGAAGAATGGAAACCTACCAAGGATGGCATTGCCATGCCTTTAGATTTTAATAATAGTCGTGGACTATTTGAGGCGTTGGTTGAGATTCTGTCAATATCAGAGGTCAAAGGAGTATTAGAAACTCATTTCAAAGAAGTACTAGACAAAATATACCTATAGCTCTAAAAAATAATACTTGACAAATCCTTAAAAATTCTGTATAATATTCATATGAATAAGACAGAATACCTAGAACTATGCAATACAAAGTATGCAGAAGGTAATCCTATATTACCTGACGATGTATACGATAGACTCGTAGAGAATACCGAACTTGAAAATAAAGTTGGATATGATGTAAACGAGGCAAGACATAAGCATCCCTTCCCAATGTATTCATTACAAAAAGTCTTTGTCGGAGAAGATAAAGAACCAGATTGGGATTCCAAACAACCACACATAATGACTGCCAAGTTGGACGGTGCAGCCGTGTCTATAACTTATATAGAAGGCGTACTAACACAGGCTCTCACTCGTGGTGATGGTAAAGCAGGACTAGATATTACTGATAAGGTTAAGACTTTAGTACCAAATAAAATATGGAGTAAAGGACTGAAACAGATTACTGGAGAAGTCGTTGCACCAAAAGAAATACCAAATGCTAGAAATTATGCAAGTGGTGCTTTGAATCTAAAGGACTTAGAAGAATTCAAATCTCGTAATCTAACTTTTATATCTTATGGTATTCAACCAGCAATTTGTGCTGAGTGGAGTGCTGATATGGGTATGCTAAAAGATATGGGATTTAACACTGTCACACAAAGTGATTGGACTGAATTTCCTCACGATGGTAAAGTTGTAAGGGTCGACTCTAATATATATTTTGAAACATTAGGCCACACCTCACACCATCCTAGAGGAGCTTTCGCTCTTAAAACAAGACAAGCAGGAGTAGTTACTCGACTCTTAGACGTTGAATGGAATGTCGGGAAGTCAGGTGCTGTTTCACCAGTTGCTATACTAGAGCCATGTACTATTGGCGAAGCGACAGTAAGTAGAGCAACCCTACATAATATCGGATATATCGAAGCACTAGACTTAGAAATTGGATGTAATGTAGAGGTTATTCGTAGTGGAGAAATCATACCTAGAATAGTGAGACGAGTATGAG
>Ga0213859_10000902_pt1 | contig 13477 bp, 20 predicted proteins | sample PICome_2_FD_160133 | JGI IMG/M metagenome (GOLD analysis project Ga0213859, IMG submission 160133) | Coastal seawater microbial communities near Pivers Island, North Carolina, United States - PICO304 | ecosystem: Environmental > Aquatic > Marine > Coastal | place: USA: North Carolina... | reverse complement strand
CTGCACTGCTGCGAGCTCAAGGTGGTCCTGCACCGCGACGATGAGCTCCATCTCGCCCTGCCGGAAACGCCCGACTTCATGAAGGCTGACCTCCATCCCCACCACCTGGCATCGCCCCTGGCTCTGCGATTTCGATCAGGCCGGCCTGTGGGTGATCGGGGCATGCGGTGCTGAAGCTGGGCGTCAAGGCCCTCAACAACGCCAGCCGTGAGGTGGTGGTGAAACTGCTGAAACGCCAGGGGGCGGAGCTTGTGAAGCGGGAGACGGCACGATCCAGAAGGTTCAACAGGAACCATTTTGGTAGCAACTGTTACAGACATCCCCTTAGAATGAGTTCACGTTGGGCCCCCTGGGGCTGCAGTTCGTTCCACGCCAGGCAACGGGGGCGTGGGCACTGTGGAGTTCCACCATGAACACCCTCGATCTCACCCGCAATCGCATCCAGAAAGCGGAAGCCCTGCGCGAAGCACAGCGCCTGATGGCAAAGGCCTACCGGGGCGTCGAATACATCGATGCCCATCACACGGCCCAGAAACCCAAGAAGCCCACCGAACTCCGCTACCGCGGTGTTCGCTACAGCGTCTGATCCCGGTTTCGGGCCCCACAAAAAACGGCGGGTGTCTCACGCCCGCCGTTCTGTTTGCCGATTTGAGGACGCCGTCCTGCCCAGCAAGTTTGCCGCAGACCAAGGCATCGTCAGCGGCATGGGTCAGCGTTTCGGGCCCTCAACCTGTGACTGAATCTGATCGCCACCATGCTGGCGCCGATGCGCAGGGCGCGCAGGCCTGCTCATGAGCGAGCAGATCCTCTGAGAGCATCAACAGGGCCAGGCCCATCAAAGCAATACTGATCCCAAGATCAGCAATAGTGCTGGATTCCAGGGTGCGCGCGGCCTGCAGATGCTGGGACCAGGACAAGCGCATGGGAACACGTCAGACCTTTCGAATCTGACGGCGGCACGGGCCAGGTGCGAGCAGCGTTACAACCCGAAACACTGACAATCGGAGCAAGGCGTGGCTGTTGTTACAGCTTGAACGTGTCCACTCGATACATTCACGTCCATCCATTGGAGGCTGATGAACATGACGAGCGGAATTCAGTTCACCACGGAACAGCTGTTTCACGTGGAGCAGTTCAACCGAGCCCTGGATGCCACCAGTGATCCCACCCAACTGCGGGATCTGGCCAAACAACTGCTGAAGGCCTGGCAAACCCAGAAAGCAGCCACGACCTGGATCATGCATCAACAACTGCAGGGCTCCACCAATGCCTGGGCCATGGCCCGATCCCTACAGAACGACCAGGCCGATCCAAACAGCGACTAGCCGAAGAGCATCCACAGCCACACCAGGAAAGCGGCCAAGGCTCCCGCACTCAGTAACACCAACAGCGTGAGCCCCAGGCCAGCGGCCACCACAAAGCGGCGGGTGGTGAGCGGAAACAACAAATACAGGCTCAGGCCCAGGGCCAGGGGCCATAGGGGAGGGATGATCAGACAAATCAGAGTGAGCGCCCACAATTTGCCGCGGTTGCGCTCGATCTCCTGCTGGCGCTGCCGCAACCGCGCTTCCGTCTCAGCCGCCGAAAGCGCCTCCTCATCGCTGAGCCAGCGCCCAAGCCGCTTGGCCTGGGCGAAGTCGCGTTCAACCTGAAGTCTGTTCGCGGAATCAGCCATACCTCAGCCTAAATCGATCAGGATGGACTGAAGCGGAGGACCGAACCATGCGTGAGATGAGCCTGATGGAGCTGGTTCTGCGGAACCTGGCCAAGGTGGCCGCTGGCGCTGGCATCGCCGCGGTGCTGCTCTGGCTCACCTACGTGATGCTCGATGTGCAACACATGCAGAGCGGTTTCACCCTGCCGAGCTGACGCTGAATCCCAACCCAGCTCAGGCCACGGCCTGATGGAACGGAGAGGCCAGCGCGTCGGACGCCAGGCCTGGATCACTGAGATTGGCGGCGAAGTCACTCACGTCAGCGCGGACGCTGAGCAGTTGGCCATTGATCGCCATCTGCCAGATCTCCACCCGCGATTCCTGCGGAGCATTGAACCAGTAGGTCTCCGACGGCAGGATCACCTTTTCGAGATAAAAGTGGTTTTCACCGATACACTTCAGAACCACCATTTTCGGGGTGCTGTTGGTGTAGAGGTAGTCGCCCATTCAAAGAAAAGCTGCTGCTGCCACAGTGGCGCCGACCCGTCGACCCTGTTTGTCGGATCCAACACAGAAACGCAACTGCTTCAGGTTTTGTTCAGAAACAGGACTTAATCCACAAAGCGTTTGTAAAGCCAGCGCACAAAACCACCCACCACGGGCACCGGCGCAAAGGTGGGCCCCACGAAATCGAAGTAGTCGCGGTGATCGCACACCTTGCCCTCCCCGTTGAAGCGCAAGCGGCTGGTGCCGGGATAAAGGAACTCGATGCCCTTGATCTTCAGACCCATCTCCCACTCCACGAAGGCGGTGTCGCCCTCGATCGCGATGGCCCCTGGCGCCAGAAACACGTCATCGCAGCGCTGCATCAGCCCGTCCTGGGCGGCGATGTAGGCGGCGATGCCCTGCCGCTCCTGGGTGGGATCCTGAAAATGCACGTTCTCGTCGTAAAGCTCACGCCACTGGGCCTCCGTGGGCGCCGGCTGGCCGTAGGGCTTGGTGAAGAGCGCGCGCAGCCGCTCGGAATCATGCAACGCCATCAGCCAGCCGCGAACCCCTTCAGCTTATGGAGGTCCGTTCTGCGGCGGTGAGCTCATGCAGGGCGGAATAATCGGCGGCATCCAGGTCGGTGCCTTCGGCCTGTGCCAACAAATCGGCCAGGCCCTCCAGGGCCTCGGCATTCACCCCGGCCTGAGAGGCCTCGCGGCGGAACAGGTTGAGGTCCTTGCGCAGGAGGCTGGTGCTGAAGTTGGGGTCGGCGTAGTGATGCTCGAGCATCCGCGTCAGCTTCTTGTCGACCGTGGGGGCGTAGAGGGCGGAGGGGCGCAGCACCTGCATGAACCGCTCCACCTCCAGTCCAGAGGCCTGCACCAGGCGCAGGGCCAGCGAATAGCCATGGGTGAGGCTGGCGATCAGCTGGTTGAGCGCCAGTTTGGCCGCTGCCCCGGTGCCCACCGCACCCATCAGGCGCGGCTCGCTCGCCAGACCACGCAGCAAGGGAAGTTGACGGGCGAAGACCGCCTCATCACCACCCGCCATCACGAGCAAACGACCCTTGAGCGCCTCCGGGCGGCTGCCGAGCACCGGTGCCTCCAGATAGCAGCCTCCCTGCCTCTGCACCTGGGCTGCCAGGGCCACACTTTCGCTGATGCCCATCGTGCCCATCGGCATCACACAGGCACCGCTCAGGGGGCCGATCCGAGCCACCACCTCGGCCGTGACGGGGCCATCGCGGAGCACGCTGATCACCGAGGCGCATCCCTGGGCCGCCTCGGCCGGATCGTCGACCACCTGGGCACCGGCGGACATCAGCGGTTCACAGCGGGCTGGATCCCTGTTCCAAACCCGCAGCGAACAGCCAACCGTCAACAGGCGGTGGCCGATGGCGGAGCCGAGAAGGCCAGCCCCAAGAAGAGCAACCTTGGTCATCAGGCCGGAATCGCCTCCATCTCTGGCTCCAGGAGCAGATCGCGGGCGTTGTTGAGCTTTGTCATCGTCTCGGGATCACCGCCTTTGTCAGGGTGATGCTGAACAGCCAAGGCTTTGTGAGCCCGCTTCACAGCCTGCTCCGTCAGGCGCCCCGACAAGGCCAGCCCCAATGTCTGGCGGGCACAGATCGCCTCAAAGCCGGGATCCCGGCCGAGGGGGCAACGTTCCCGCTGATGATTGGACTGCCGGGGCTTGCGTTTGGAGCTGCTGCGTTTCCCACCAGTGGCAGGGGAGCCTTTCGCTCCGAATCCATCTCCAGCCATCGACTCAGTGGACGTTGGCTTCCCACCTTGCTTGATCGCGAAGCCCCGATCAGGTGACCGAGCCGACAAAGGGTCGTGGGTCCTGATCGAAGCGATGCTCAAACGGCAGCGCAGACGGTTGGTCCTGGCCTGCCAGAGCCGCTGTGCTTTCAAGGGCCTGCCTGAGCAGCCGGGCGCTGTGCAGAGGCATGGCGCGGGGCACCGAAATCCGGTCGCGCAGAGACCGCAGAGCTGCCGCTGACCCTGGAGCTGGCATCACAGGCGTCCCACCGATCAGCGTCGTGAGTGCTGCGCGCAAGGGCTGATCAAAACCCACCCCGAGAGGACTGTGTGCCAGCAGCGTGTTGCGATGGCGCAACACCCGCTCCAGGGCTCTGGCCTGGGGAGTCACCTCTCCTTCGGACGGTGACCAGCGGCATTCGAGGGCACCCAGTCCCTCCCCTTGATCCACAGCCGCGGCCATCCGTTGCTGCTGCGCACTGCCGTCCGACCAGCAACCGCCCATCTGGGGAGGCAGATCATGGGCGTGGGTGTGCACATCACTCTGGGTGCCCCGGTAGGTGGGCAGCTGCTCCAGCGCCGTGAGCCAGCGATCGATGCCGGGATGGGCTTCGCGCAAGGCAAAACCCTTGAAATAGGCCAGCGAGGCGTTCATGCGCTCCACATAGGGGATGAACACCAGATCCGCAGTGCCGGGTGTTGCCCCTCTCGGATGGTCGGGATCGAGCCAGCAGCCACCACCCATGGCGATCGCCTCCTCCATCTGGGAGGCCAGCCGCTGGAACTGATCCCGGGCACGTCGTTCCTGGTCCTCGCGCAGGCCTGGGCTGCAGAGCCACACACACCAGGCGCGGAACAGCAGCCGTTCCAGCTCACGCAAGCGCCTCACCCGGCGGTCATGCATACCGGCTCCCACCGGCCCGAAGGCGCGTTCGAGGGCCTCAAGGATGCGATCGCTTTCCGTGATCAGCCGACCATCCATCTCCAGGGCCGGCAGCATCCCCGAGGGCACCTTGGCGGTGAACCAGGGCTCCTTGGGGCCATAGCAGCGCATGGTCACTTTGCGGATCCGATAGGGAATCCGGCGGAACTCCACCCACGACCACGCCTTCTGGCAGTACGGGCACCAGGCGTGATGGTCTCGGTAAAGAGTGACGCGAACCGCGTGCTCGGGTTGACCGAAAAGGCGCACCGTCGCCTGGGCGTTCGTGGCGCCCTGCACCCGCTCCTCGGGTTCGGGAGCCAGGGCCTCCAACTCCGACCAGCTCAAAGCCTCGTCAGCGGCTGCCCTCATTGCCACACCATCCCCGCAAACCCCGACGGGCCACAGGTTGGCAGAAAAAAAGCGCCCGCTGGTGTGAGGAAGACGAGCGCCGATTTCCCAGACCCAAGGTTAACGCCACGTAAAGACATGGCGTCGTTCAATCCGCTACCGAATCCAGAACAAATGGACAGCGCACGCAGTTGACACATTTGTACTACAGCTTTAGAACAGGCGTACCAGCTGCGGATCCATGGCTTCCAGCTCCCCCTACGCCCCCTTCAAAGCCGAGGCCTGGATGCGCGCCTCCGTCCTCTCGCCCCGCAAGCAATGCCCAGGCACGGTTGGATCCAGGACCCCCGCACGAGCGACACGAAGCGTTTCCATGCCGATGAAAAAAGCTGGAACCGCGATCCGCGCGTGTTCGTGGATTCAGGGCGACCTCTTCCAGGCCAGCCCCCACTCCTGAAAACCAGGGTGTATCTGCGCCGCGACACTGCTGAACTGCTCTGGCGCGAACTGCTGCGCGTCGGTTGGCGCACCTGCGAGCCCCAATGGGGTGCCGATGTCGACGTCTGAGCGATCAGGTGAAGCGGTAGTGCTTGCGCACGGGCTTGTGCACAGTCCAGATGCAGCGCAGTCCCTTGGGGAAATCCACAAGATCTCCCGGGCCGAAATGCACCGGCTCCCCACCATCGGGGGTGACGGTCACCTCACCCTCCAGCACCAGGCAGGTTTCATGCTGGTCGTAATGCCAGGGGAAGCTGCTCACCTCACAGCCCCAGATCGGCCACTCCCTCGCCCCCAGAGCGATCACAACGCTTTCCGGGCAAGGAGAGGTCACACGAATCGCCACAACGCCTGCATCACAGCCAGTCACTCATGATTGCGTGGCGCCTGGCCATCTCCGGCGAGCAGGCCCTGCTCCCAGCGCCCCAACTGACGCAACGCCAGGCCCGAGGCCAGAGCGAGCCCGAGGCCAACGGCACTGATCCAGCCCCACTGGCCCAGGCCCACTAATGCCGCCGACAGCCAGAGCATGGCGATCAGCCAGGGCCGCAGGGCGCGAAGTCGTTGCAACGCCCCTGAACAGCTGCGGCAGTGCCGGGTATGGCTCCGCTCACGATCCATCAGCGCCTCCAGCCCCTGGCGCGGCGGCAGAGGCCGCCCCGGGAACGGACCACCACCCTGGCGCTGCACCCAGCGATGCAGAGCGGCCACATAACAATCAGAAGCGGTGGGCAGGTAAAAGGCCTTCTCCGCAGCCGCAGAGCCTCCGGCGGCCTCGAGCACCCGCTCCTGCCAATGAAGGAACACCTGGTCGTCTTCCAGCACCTTGTGGTTGCCGATGTGCTGCAACCAGCGAGGGCGCAGACCGAGCAGCAACCGCGGCGCTGCCGCCTGAAACTGGAACGGGAAGCGGGCAAAGAGCCGGCACTCCCCCGGGCGGATCGGAACGGCATACACCACCGTGAGGATGCGGGCGAACCCCTTGGCGGTGAGGTCGTGCCACATCAGCTGGGGAGCCCGGAAACAGGTGGCCTGGGAGCCGAGCTTGCCCCGCCGGGGCCCCTCCTGCCAGAACGCCTCGAAACCGGTGCCATCCTCACGGGTGATCTCGGCCTGAACAGGAGCGGCGTTGTCGCGCCGCCCCACGGTTCGGTGGTGGGTGAAGGGCACGTGGCTCACATCGAGCACGTTCTCGAGCAGCGTCAGCGCATCCATGGGCAGGTCCCGGAAGGTGTCCTGCACCACCCAGCCATCAGCCCACCCCTCTCCCTGCTCCTGCAGCACCGGCACCAGGGGAAGCGCCGCCGGATCGGCTGACGCCGGATCACCACTCCACACAAAGAGCAAGCCCTGGGCGCTGGCGGTGGGCAAACTGCGGCAGCTCGATCGCCGCCCCTCCGGCCTTGCCTCCTCCGTCATCTGGGGAATGCGGCGGCAATGGCCGCTGCCATCAAAGCTCCAGCCGTGATACGGACACTCCAGTTGGCCCTCCGAATTGATCCGCCCCTCACTCAGGGGCACGAGGCGATGGGGGCAAACGTCGTCGAAAGCACGCCACTGGCCAGCCTCGCGATCCCACCAGAGCACCAGATCCCTCTCCAGCAGCGTGAAGCGGGAGGGTCGACCCCGGTCCAGGTCGCACAGATAGGCCACGGGCCACCACTGTTCGCTCCAGCTGGGGGGCATGGTTCAGACACAGATGGGGTCATGATCGCCCCATGGGCAGCATCACCGCGACCTCAGGCCGATGATCGAATCCGGCAGCTACGGCGATCCACCGCGCACGCGCCGCAAGGACTACTCACACGTGCTGCTGCAACTGCTCAGCCGCATGCGCTACGACCTCCTGCTGCTGCTGGTCGTGACCGGCCTCGTGATGGGGGGGCTGATCCCGAGAGGCTGGGTGGAGAACGATGAGATCGTGCGCATCCTCGGCATCGCCGTTTCGATCTTCATCGGTTTTCGCAACACCCAGGCGATCAGTCGCTGGTGGGAAGCACGCAAACTCTGGGGAACCATGGTGAACCAGAGCCGCAACTGGGCCGACAGCCTCGCCGCCTACCTCCCGGTTTCAACCCAAGGGCGACGCTGGACGACGCGGCTGGTTCGCCTGCAGGTGGCGATCGTGTGGCAATTGAATTTTCAGTTGCGCAATTCCTGGCACCGGGATCTGCGCAGCCTGCAGAACGAGCTTCTCCAAGCCCTGCGGCTGCCGGACACCACCAACCTGCGCCAGCTCGGCATGCAACGGGGGCTGTGGTTGCAGCGACTGCACGCGGAAGGGTTGCTTGATGGTTGGGGACGGCACCAGCTGGTGGAGGTGGGCAATGCCTGCACCGATGCGATCGGCGGTCTGGAGCGGATCCGCAACACCCCCCTGCCGGCGTCGTATGACGTGTTCGTGCGGATCATCAACTGGGTGTTCGGAATCCAGCTGTTGCTCAGTTTTCACTACCAGGATGGCGGCCGCTTCAGCAGCTTCAACGGCTTCATGATCATGCTCTGCTTCCTGATGGCCGAGCGAATCGGTGCCTATGTGGAAGGGCCCTTTGATGCCGATGGCAGCAGTTTCTCGCTACCCCTCAACAGCATCTGTCTCAGCATCAGTCGCGATCTGCTGGAATCGGAGGCTGATCATGTGTTGCACCTGCAATCGCAGGATCCCGTGCGCTGGACCTGACCATGGCTCCACTGATCCGCTTCACCTTCCCCTTCATCCTGGGGCTCCTGCATCTGATCGGACCGGTTCCGGCCGACCTCGGTGTTCATCAGGGCCAGTTGAGCCCCTGCCCCTCGCCGGCCCACTGCGCGCGCCAGGTCTGGAGCGTGAGTGACCCGACGCAGGCACTCCAGGGCCTGACCGACCAGCTCAGCGAGGCGCCGCGCACAGCCGTGCTGGAGCGGAGCGACACCTATCTGCATGCCACCTGCAGCAGTCGCCTGTTCGGCTTTGTCGACGATCTCGAGCTCTATGCCGATCAAGAACGGCAGCAACTGCAGGCAAGGTCGGTGTCCCGCCTCGGAGACTCCGATCTAGGCGTCAACGCGCGGCGCCTTGAGGAACTGCATCAGCAGCTGAGCAGTTGATCAGCAAGATCAAGAGCGCTCTGGATCGCACCCTCAGCCATGGCGAAGCCTGGGCCGGCGATCCAGTCACCGCAGAAGCCAACCCGGCTTCGGGCGCACCACTGCAGCTGCGGCGCCAAACCAGGCGCAACGGGTTGGGCCGCACCCCAGCGCATCACGCCAAGGACCTGGGCCTGAGCTATCGAAGCCTGCAGATCAGGCCAGGGGCCGAGGAGCTGGGGCACCAGGGCCCGCAGCCGTTGCTCCTGCTGGCGCAGCAGCTCCGGTTGCTTCGCCGGGGTGATCGCTGAGCCCCCATCGAGACCATGCAGCACCAGTCCCAAACGGCCATCGCGCTGACGCTGCAACACGAGCCGTTCCACCCCGAAGTGCTGCTGCGCCTGCGGCGTCAGCCAGATCTGGCGCGGAACCGCCACTGCCTGCGCGGACGCCTGCGCGGACGCCTGCGCAGACGCCTGCGCGGGCAGCTCCAGCATCAGGTTCCAGCGCGCCGACGCCTGCATCGCAGCGATGGCTCGCAAGGCCTGATCCAGGCAGGGGTCCTCCCCCTCGGGCAGGGCAACCCGCAGCGGCACCTCGGGCCAGCCGAGCAGGGCCAGCGACCGGGGATGGGCCAACAGGGTGCCGCTGAGCACCAGCGTGCGGGCCCGGATCGTCTGGTCGAGCCACCAGCCCCGGGGGCCATGCTCCAGGCTCCGGATCCGGCCGCCGAAACGGGTGGTGGTGGCGCCAGCGCCAGCGGCCAGGAGGGCCTCCGCCACCGCCGCCATCGTCGGCATCCCCCGCCAACGGGGTCCGCTCAGAAAGGGGTGCTCAGGCGGGGCCACAAGCTGAACAGCGCCAGACCCCAGCGCGAGCCCCACCACCGCGCCCCGATCAGGCACCATCACCCCCTGGGCGATCAAGGGCTCCAGCAACGCAGCCAAGGCGGCCTGGGGCTGCTGGCTGAAGCTCAGGGTCGGGCTGCCGTGGTCCAGCCGCCAGAGCGGATCATCGCGGCGACGCCGGGTTGACGCCCGTCCGCCCGCACCACGCCCCGCTTCCAGCACCAGGATCGAGCCGCCGAAGCCCCTGGCCCGCAGGGCCGCCACAAGGGCACAGCCCGACAGACCAGCGCCGATGATGGCGAGATCAACAACCTGATCGGCGGTCGCTTGCATAAAAAAGACGGGTGGCGGCCCGTCTCTCAACTCCCGACATTGTTCCCGAGAAAACCCCAGGCCACTGCGTTATCGCGCAAACCCTTCAGGGGCTGCTGTAGGAATTCATACTCAAAGAGCAATTGCCAGGACCGTGGCGAGGGGTTGAGGCGCCAGATCGGGGCGGCTGGTGACCTCAAGAATCCGGCCGATCGACTCCGGGGTGTCCAACGCCTCCACACAGGCCTTCGCCACCAAACGGCGGGGAATGGCGTTGCTGGTCTGCGCGTCGGGCCCCGTCCAGAGAATGCCCTCCGACTCCAGCCCGTCTTCCCGCTCGGAGAGCCCACCCGGTCGGATCACGGTCCAGTCCAGACCACTGCGCTCGAGAGCCCTCTCGCCCACGCGCTTCCACACCAGGATCAACCCGAACAGGTTGAGCGGATGGCGCCAACGACCAGCGCACAAGGAGCTCACCAAGAGCACCCGGCGCACGCCCACCCGGCGACAGCTTTCCACCTGGCGCTGCACGCCCCAGGCGTCGACCCGCATCGGACCGCTGAGATCCAGCGAAGGCCTCGCGCCAGTAGCGATCACCAGCCCATCGACTCCAGTGAGGGCGTCATCGAGGGCTACGGCATCGGAGAGCTCAAGCCGGCGCTGGTCGCAGCCCTGCAAGCTCTCAGGCAGAAGCGATGCAGGCCGAAGCAGCAGACGCGGTTGATCACCGCGCTGGAGCAGTTGTTCAGCGATGCGGTACCCGGTCTTGCCGGAAGCACCGCTGATGGCAATCGTGCGTGGAGACATGGCAGAGAGTTCAACGACCAGTGGAGGGGACCGGCTTGGTGGCGATCACGGCAAAAAAGGGATCGCCCTGACCACCGATCCAACCCAGCGGCCCCGACGCGCGCGTCGGCTCAGCGATCAGCTCCGGGCGGGGCCATCCCTGGGCGATCAACACCTCCGCCACATAGGCGAGGTGGTCACGATCGCCGCCATCGGTCCAGACCTGCGGCGCCTTGCTGAAAAACATCCGATTGCTGAAGGCCACGATCAGCTCGCCTCCCGGTCGGGTCACGCGCCACAGCTCTGCCGCCACCGCTTCCGGCTGCTGGAGATATTGCCAACCGGCCACGATCAGGCTGCAGTCGACGCTGGCATCATCCAGCGGCAACGCTTGCGATTGGTTGAGGTTCTGAACCCAATGACGATCCAGGCGCGCGTTGGCCTCCAGCTCCGAAGCATTGAGGCCATGGCCGATCACCTGCTCGTAGCGCACCTCTTCGGGCAGATGGCTCACCCAGCTGCTCATCAGATCAAGCACCACGGCGCAGCTGGGAATGCGTTGCCGATACAGCTGGGTGAGACGACGGCGGAAGGCCGCATCCAGGTGGTGCACGAAGCGAGGTTCGGCGTAGAAGAGCGCGTCATCGCTGCCGTCGAGCTTGGTGCGCTGCGCCTCCGTGAGCACCTGCACCGCCATGGCCACTCCCGTGCTGAACACTGCTGCGGAACCTAAAGAAACCCTCGAAAAAACGCGATGCGCCCCCCCTCTCCCTGGCTAGGGCAAGGGTGAACCCAACCCCCGCAGGCTCATGGTTCCCGTCGAAACCGAACTCGCCAGCACCGGCACAGCGCCGGTGGCCGAGCCCACCACCTCCACCACAACCGCCCGTCGCAACATGCGCGAGCAGATGGTGGACGTGATCGATCCACTGCAGAAGCAGCTCGACGCCAAGCTGCACGAACTCGATGAAACGCTGCGCCCTCGCCTGGAGCAACCGGTGAAGGACAAGCCCCTGCTCTCAGTGGCCGTTTCCGCAGGTGTCGGCGTTCTGGTGGGCGCGCTCACGGTGATGGCCATTCTGGCTGGCGCCCGCTCAAAGGCCGAGTGAGGCCAACAACTCCCGCTGGGCTGCCGGTCCGGTGATGGCATGAGCGGCCATGGCGCCGCTCGCTGCCACCGGCGGAATGCCGATCCCCGGAAAGGTGCTGGCGCCGCAGTGAAGCAACCGCTTCAACGGTGTTTGCACCCCAGGGAACAGCCCCCTGGCGGCAGACAACGCCGGGCCATAGCTGCCCTGGTGCACCGAAAGAAAATGGCGATGGGTGAGCGGCGTGCCTTCCATCGCCAGATGGCAACGGCTGCGCAGGTCGGGGATGCGCTGCTCGAGCACCTGCCAGAACAGGGCACAACGCTGTTGACGCAGCTGGGCATAGGCCTCAGAGCCACGGTCAAGATCAGCCCAGAGGTGCCAGGGTTCGTTGGCCGGCGTATAGGCATGCAACACGTGCTGGCCTGGAGGCGCCAGGGCCGGATCGAGCACAGAAGGGATCGACACCACCACGGCATTGCGCTCCGCCTGCACACCCCGGTCCCAATCCCCCACCCAGACGGTGTGAATCGGCAGATCCCCCAGACCCGCCGCATCAAAGCCGAGATGCAGATGGAGGAAGGAGCCGCAGGCCGGCGTCTGCAGCCGCTGGCGCCGCCAGGCAGGCACCGCCGCTTCGGGCAGCAGCGCGGCTGTGCTCCAGGCATCGGCATTGCTCACCACATGGTTGGCGCGCCACTGCTCGCCATTGGCCAGCACGACGCCGACGGCGCAATCATCCTCCACCACCACCTGCTGCACCCGCGCCCCCAGACGCAGCGCACCGCCATGGGCCTCCAGCCCCCGCACCAGGGCCTCCACCACCGCCGCACTGCCGCCACGGGGAAAATCAAGGCAGGCTTCCGGATCAAACCATTCACCGAACAGGGTCGCCATCGCCGCGGCATTGGTGTCGGCCATCGGCATGCCGCTGATCAGGAAGCAGAGCAGATCCACCCAATGGCGCAGGAAGGGATCCTGCAGATGGCGGTCCACCAGCGGGCCGAAGGCACCACTGAGATGGCGCAGGGCGGGCAGGTGGGGCAACAGGCGACCACTGCGCCGCAACAACGGCCCCAGGCCTTCGAGCCCATTGGCAGGAAGCGCCAACAGGGGCAGGGCGTCGGCAGCTGCAGCGATCGGCTTCAGCACCGCAGCGAAGCGACGCCATTCCTCCACCACCGCAGGCCCACGCAGGTCGGCCACCACCCGCTCAAAGCCATCCGCTCCCACACCGATGCGCAGGTGCCCCTCGGGTAGCAGCACATCCCAGTCGCGATACGACACCACCTCCAGGGGCTGGTCCAACGCCCGCAGGATCTGCGCCAGGGGGTTGGCACTCGGCCATCGGCCCAAGCCATTCCAGAGCGAGGGACCTGACTCAAAGTGATAGCCCTGGCGTTCAAAACCATGAGCGGCGCCGCCCGCATGGCCGTGCGCCTCCAACACCACCACCTCAAGGCCTGCCCGGGCACAAAGCGCTGCACAGCAGAGGCCACCGATGCCGCTGCCGATCACGATCACGTCGGTTGTCGATGCCATCGCCCCGCCACCCGCGGATCGTTCAGTCCGAGTCATAGCCGGTCATCCCTGGGCAACGAATGATTCATGCCGAGGTGGCTGGGCATCGATAGGTTCGGAACATCACAAGCAACGGGCATGGCGGGCGAATCAGAGACCATCAACAAGGCAACAGGGCC
>Ga0213859_10000901_pt1 | contig 13484 bp, 24 predicted proteins | sample PICome_2_FD_160133 | JGI IMG/M metagenome (GOLD analysis project Ga0213859, IMG submission 160133) | Coastal seawater microbial communities near Pivers Island, North Carolina, United States - PICO304 | ecosystem: Environmental > Aquatic > Marine > Coastal | place: USA: North Carolina... | reverse complement strand
ATTACCCTAATTTCTTTTTCAACATGTCTTTGAGTTCATCTTCTCTATCATGCACTGACATCTTTCCGTCTTTGTATAGTCCGAGAAGTTGTTCTTTTACTTTGCCTAAGTCTTTCTTGACCTTTGCAAGTAATGCTTTTTCATTTTTTGCCATTTGTTTACGTAGTTTGAATCTATGATTACCAAATGCCATGTATTTGTCTTCTGGTGTTATATGCACTGAATCTCGGTTGTATTCAATGGCAATCTTTTCGATTTTTGGATGTGTCATTATGGAGATTCTCAGTTTGAGAGGATCATTGTCTATTATTCCATTTACAAATTCACTTTTCTTATTACCAAGAGTGAATGTAATGAAGGTTGTTTGTGGTTTTCCTCTACTGTCAAGTGAAGAACCTCTAGCAGTTGCACCTGCTGTTGGAAAAAGACCTTTCCATATAGCAATAATCTTATTTGTGATATCTTGAGCATGTTCTTTTACCTGCTCTGGTGTGAATTCCTCTTCTGTTATTGTTTGAGGATTTCTTATCTCATCTAATGCTTTTGCTACTGAATCTATTACTTTCTTTTCCATTGCTTATCCCCCTTTTCACTCTATATTTATATTATACAATATATTGCGTGTCTTGTCAAGAGGTTTTAGAATTTACCCTAGTTTCTTTTTCAACATGTCTTCGATTTCATCTTGTCTGAAGATTTTGTTATCTTTGTACAGTTTTACTAGTTCTTCTTTCACCTTGGTTAAATCTTTCTTAACTCTAGCAAGTAATGCTTTTTCATTTTTTAAAGTTTGTTTACGAAATTTTATTCTAAGGTCAGTATCATTAGTTCGGATTGAATATTTATCGTAAGAAATACTAATCTTTTCGTCTTTTGGGTGTGTTGTTATTTGCATTGAAATGTTGAGTGGATCGTATTGATGGTCTCCGGCAGGGAATTCACTTTTCTCCTTACCAACAAAAAATCTAATGAAGGTTGTTTGAGGTTTCCCTCTATATGAAGAACCTCCAGCTTTCCATCCTGCTTGTGGTAAAACTTCTTTCCAGATATCAAATATTTTGTTGGCGATACCTTTAGCATGTTCTTCAACTTGCTCCGATGTGTACTCTTCCTCTTCTGTTATTGTTTGAGGGTTTCTTATCTCATTTAATGCTTTTGCTACCGAATCTATTACTTTCTTTTCCATTGTATTTCCTTTCCTTACTCTATATTTATATTATATAATATTTGTAGGATATTGTCAAGGGTTTTTAGAATTTACCCCATCTTTTTATCATTGATTTGTACTCTTTTTTGAACTTCTGGACCCTCTCTTTGAACTCATCAGGGTTCTCACCATTCAACTCTTTTATCAGTCTTCTGACTTGGATATTGGTGATGAGTGTATTGATCAATAAGATTACAATTATGAATAATAGGAATGGTACCATTATCTGTTCTTATTCTTCTCTCGTTCGTATCTTTCAATCTTTTCAACTATTTCTTTGACAATTCTATCGTTTGCCTTTATTCTCTGACGAACTCTAATTTTTCTCTTGACCACTGTTAGTGTGATTGCTGACAATATTATTAGGGTTCCTGCTAGTAATGATGACATTTGAAAGACTCCTTCCTCGTAATTGTTTAAGTTTGATACCTTTGAGTTTATATTTCATCTTGCTCTTTTACCAAGTCTGGATATTCTTCCATAAGGGTTTCTCTGAGAAGTTTATCAAACTCTTCATCTGTTAACGTTATTTGCTCTGATTCATTGTCGATTTGTATGGTAATTGTCCCATCTTCATTTTGACTAATCAGAGTGATCATTTTATTCTTTATCCTGTTGTTGTGAAATAACCTCTAGGATTTCTTTTAGTTCAATAGTTGTCTTTCCTAGTAGTTCATCATAAGAATGTATGTTTTGTGGATGTGCTAAGACTTTGGTTCTGAATCTTCTTCTGTTTTGTTGAGCTCTTCTTCCGTGTTGCATAATGTAGTTCCTTTGTATTCTGTCGGGTTGATTCCCCTAATATTTAGGTATGTTTTAAATTGATTTTTCAAGTCTTTTGCTCGTCTTATAAAATCTTTCTGTTTGATTGTTGGTTTTTTTATCTTTTCCAGAGATTCAATTTCATCTTCTAATCTGTTATGAACATCTATTATATCACCATCTATATCTATCTTTGCAGTTATTATACCGGAAACTACTTCTTTGATGTCTTCTAGAAGATCACCATCAATCATTTTTTCCTCCTGATGATTATGGTTGGTGGTAAACCTTTTATTTGTATTTCAGTTATTGTTTTAATTGCTTTTTTGATTTCTTCTGTCTCTTTTTTGAGATTGGGTGCATTTTCTATCTCAGGTATTAGTGATTGAAGATATTGTTTAGTTCTTCTCAGTTTCTCTATTACATGATTTGGAAAATTTGGCATTTCATAAAAGTGTCCCAAATGAATGGGACTGATTAAATGGTTATTGTTATTATTGTTTTATTATTATATAAGTATTTAGACTAATAAGATAACCCACTCATAACAGCATACATATCAACGTTGATTCTTTTTCTCTTGACTTCCATAATCCAGACATCAGACCAAAGAGTTTCCTTCTCTTCAAATCTTTCAAGATAGAAATCATAAGCATCTTTGAAATTGTAGAAAGATTTCTGATACCTTTGATGATCTTTCTTATCCGTCAGTTTAACTATGAAATAACTTGAAACAGATGAATACTCTGGTTCAACTTCTAATTCTAAACACTCATATTTTGGATCAACTTTACTCATTATGCGTATTTGTGTTGGTTTTTGAGAGTTACCATGATTAAACTATTCATCACTCTTATGCTTTTTATTTTGAGGATACTTTTTAGTTTTGATAGTTGTTTCTTAACTTTTTCGAAAGATGAACGAATGGTGGGTTGAAAATGTAAATATATGGTATCTTCTTTCTTTTCAGAGTTCGAAGAATATCTGTGTGGATAAGCAGAAATGGCGTCCGATATCTTGGTAACTCTTTTCTTGTCAAAACTTATCAACTTATCATAATCAACATCTTTATCATCGGGAACATAATCATCATCGTCATATTTCGGTTTTGGTCTTTTCTTCATACTACGAATAAAGAACTCATCAACCTGTTCAGAGTCCTCATTCATGAAGTTTTTTATTTTATATCGTCTAGCCATAAATCTATTTAGATTCTGTAAATAACTCTATTGGTCCAGACAAACTAACTTGTTTGGGTTCTATACCAAAAAACTTTAACAAATATCCTAATGCTTTATTACCTTGTTTCTTAATCCAATCAAAAGCCATTGACATTTTCTGCTTTATCCATCCCCATATCTGTAAAAACTTTTTTCCTACCCTACTACCTAAAACTTTAGACTTAATCCTTTGGAATAATTGAAACTCATTTAGATTTTCATATTCTTCGAGCATTAAAGTTCTACCATAAAGATTCTGATTAAATGCCTCTTTCATAATTGCTGAAAATGTTGGACATTCTTCTGTATATTCAACTTGCTCTTTTTGTAGTATTTTTTTTGTAAATGCTAATGCTGCTTTTGGGGAAGTCAAATTTCCCCTTAATGACATATAAGGTGTAGATGCCCCACTAGATTTGAAGGACATGTAAAACTTATATTTGGACATAATGGAATCAATATCTTTTGGAGTTTCAATTGACCAATCAGTTGTTATTTTACCAGTCTCAGGTTCAAACTCAACCATCCTCTCCGCTCTTGATATAGATTTATCACCAAATTTTGTTATACCAGAGGCAGCCTCAAATATAAACAATTGTTTCATTTTAGGATCATTTTGAAAGAGTTGATTGATTTTCACTGTCAACTCTTCCCCATTTTTTCTTGCCTCGTCCATGTCATCTTTATAAGATTGAAGTTTTGCCATCTTTTTTGAATCACCTTCTGAGTCTTCAATATCCTTTTCAAGTGAACCTATGGAACCTTTGTACCCACTTCCCTCAAAATCCAAAACATCATTCTTAAAAGAATCTAATATTGAATTAACTTCTCTAGGGTAATTGTCCCCATATAGTAACATTGCAGCTTGGAAAGTTGCGAAGGATTCTTGTTTTTTAGAACTCATAACTTGGGAACCACCAACCTTTTTAAGAGATATTCTAGTTCCACCCCCAAGAACATCTGTCTTTGGAGTTTTGTTCATTATTCCTTTACCACCATGTTTTTTATACAGTTCTGCCCAAATAGGAGAAACTCCGGCACCACCTTTACCACTTCCAGTTTGTTCTAGTGGTGAGTACCCTTTTGATATAAATGTTTTTGCTAAAGATTCTGCTTGATTTCTTAAATGATCAAACATCCAATAATCTTTAACTCTGTCCCACTCATCAGGGTTTGATTTTGAAGGATTTTTCCCAGATAGTTTTGCTATACCAACAGCAATCATTGCTTCCCAATCTTCACCTGTTGGACTTGGAGATGAACTAATACTACCTTTTCCAAATTGGAATTTCTTTTGACCTCTCTTTTCTCCATGAAGACTTGGTGTGTTTATTTTTATCCAATCTATTACAGTTTTTTGATTCTCTTTATTGTCTATTCCTCTTATTTTTACTTTTTTACCAGAAGATTCACCTGCGAGTGGAATATCACTATACCCCAAAGAGGTTAGATATGCTAATAGACTTTTAAGATCAGATTTATCACCCTTAAAGTCAAAATTGTCAATATCTTCGGAATCTTTTAATGGTATATTATATGCTTCCGTTAGAATATAATGATTTACACTTTTTCTACTTCTCATAGTTTCATCCTTTTGAATATTTATAGAACCCCTATGTTGTCATCTTCTTGACTCATGACTATGTTATTCCTCTCCAACCACTTTCTGATTTTGTATACATCACATCTTACACAATATGCATCTTTTATCATTTTGATATCTGATTCTGGACCATCATGTGCTCTGTGATTATCTATTGACTTCTGGACTGGACAACCTGATTCTTTACAATATTGAATCGTAACATCTTTTGGTGAGTGTTTCATTCTTTCCACCGTTCTCTTTTGATTACCCAGACTTTACAACTTCCATTCTCTTCCATCATCTTTTCTAAATGCACTCCACCAAACAACAGGACCATATCACCTTTTGAGTTTTTGATTATTATAGGAACTCTGAAATGATTATTGCCCATATCATATTCGTATAACTTTTCATCTTCCAGTCTGTCATCATCAGATAGTCTCTCTGAATTGATTATGAGATGATGGATATCGGAAGTCACCTTGAACATCTCACCATCTTCCATAATCTTCAACCAACTGAACATGTCATCTCTGTGATCGACATATGAACTGTTTTCAATTCTTCTCCACATATCTTCCAAGTCATTTTGGATGTAGTACTTTGGTTTCATCATTTACCTTTGTGTTTCTTCCATAAGTCTGCATCAGCAGTTGTTCTGGTCTTACCACCAACGATGAAAGAATTGACTCTTGCAAGACCCCATTGCTGTGGAGTGGTTCCGGGTCGATGGCCAGATTTCCATGCAGCAACACCTCTTTTGTATACTTGTCTCAATATTGATAATGAGATACCAGAATCCTTTGATTTTTTCTGTAATGCTTTGTCTGGATCTTCGGTTATAAATTCAACTTCTTCACCGAATTTTTCCTTATATTTTTTGGTGTATTTTGACTCCTTAGTTTTAGCATCTGCATCTCCGGGAGCCTTCTTATAAGCATCAGGATTATCGTCGTCCATTTTAGCACCTTTTTTGAAGTGTGCATCTCTTTTTTCCTTGGTCGATTTTGACAACCCAGAATAGTATTTTTTGGGTTGAGTTCCCTCTTTATCTTTGATATCTTTATCCTGTTGAGTTTTTCTCTCTTCAAGATATTCTTTTACTGAATATTTACACATATTTTTACCTTTTTTCAAATTCTTTACAACAGAGCGCCATACCCCAATATATATTTATTAATATATTTAAAATGTAATTTTTTTACAAAAATGTAATATTTTAGTAATTTTTTGTAAAAGGCATACAAAAAGTGCCCTATTTCCTTTTCTTGTAATTTTCACTCGGTTCCCATGTATCTTTTGGTGCGAAATAGTTGTCATTTTTCTTACTTTTTGTAACTTCTTCGACTTTTCTTCTACGATAATATGGATTGGAACTATATATGAAATTTACTATCTCTGGTGGGTTGATCATTATGTCTCCGATTTATAATTTATTATACCCTTTTTGTAAAGAAAATGTCAAGTATTTTTTAAGAATTTATACCTTTTTATCGAGGGTAGCAAACCCAACATAAGCACCTACTATTGATGCCATTGAAAGATAGAACATATTGATGACATCACCTAGTAATTTGAGTCTCGATTCTTCCACCACAAAGAATGCTAAAATTGTCACGACAAGAATAGAAATTAAGGCAATCCACGCCATCTTTCGTCTATTCTGCCATCGTAGTTTTGGGTCTGGTGAGTTTTTTCTTTTTTTATTTTCCATACATGTATTTATAATTAATAAATACTTAATGGTGGTTGAAATGAAGGTCCGTTATTACGTTCGTCGTCTTCTCTTTTGAGTTCTAATATTTTCTTGATTGGTTCCACATTTTTGACAGAAGTTGTCAGTCTATCAAGTAGATTTACATGAATAAATTTTGGTGTTAGAACGTGACTGCAAGTGATTTCATGAAAGTCAAGTGGCATTTCAGTGAACGGAGATTCTCTTGATATTAGCACAGTGAAAGCATAGGAATTTACTATTTTAATCTCAATAGAAATCAAATCCATACTATAACCTTCACCATAGAAATGTGTTGATTCGTATTTGAATTGTTTGTCAAATTTGTTGAATTCTAGAATCTCTATTGGTTTCTCACTAAATCCATCCATGACTATCGGACAATTAGGATCATGATAACAAACTCTACAAACAAAAGGAGAAGTATATGTCTTGAACTCATGAATTTTATCTTCATGTTTTAAATAGATTCTTCTAACATTTACTTCTTCTTGGGTATTAGACATTATCCACCAATATCAATTCGAAGTCACATGAAACCGTGGCATTTGTGGAACCTTTGATTCTCACATCTATATCAGTTTTCTCATTCATTCTTACAGGAACTTCAAAAACATGAGATGCTGACATTTGATATAATGCCATTGTAGCAGCAACTCTAAAAACACCACCAAAATCTCTTCTGAATATACCTAAAATGATTTCTTGATTCTTACTTGTGCTTGCTTGAAAGTCTTTCAGATAAGCAGTTTTACCAGCAGGGACTGTATAAGCACATTGAAGAGTTTGTCCATAATCAGCAGCAATTTGAGCAACCAAATCTCCACCAATGCTAACGTTGATATCTCCAACATTAGAATCACCTGTTTTCGAACATGCTCTAAAAACTCTTGAGAATGTTAATAAACCAGATACAGCATTTGTACCATCCAATGTTATAGTTTCTTGTTGTGGTTCATAATTAGCATCAAGACCCTCTATCAATATAGTTAAGGTTCCAGATCCAGATGGTCCGTCTTGTGAACTTGTAGATGCCACAGAAACAGTGCCAGAAGAATGACCCCAAGGATATAGTATCGTAGAAGCATCGGAAGCAGGTGTCCATAATGTAGACCAAGATGAAGTATTATTCCCCTCAACAAGTCCAAATTTATGAACAGCAGACATATTTGAAATGTCACCAGTAGCAATTCCTAAACCACTAACAGCATCTCCACAACTACCAATATTTCCATACTTATCAGCACATATTGTTACTTCAAAGTTGGACTTATTTTGATTGTCATAATCTTGATTTACTATATTCCATTGAGCCATTTTAGTTTCCTATACACTTATTTATATTACCATTTAAGGTTGCCTCTTTCGAGAGCAGTATCAACATAACATAAAATCCAACCAGTTAAGAACCATAGTCCGGGATTGAATATACCTAATGCTGAAAGGATGAATTGAGAACCAAAGAACAATGCTAAGGTTTTTAATAAATTTGAAATACTCATAATATACCTCTTAAATAAAATGGATGATAGCGGGTTCGAACCGCTGACCCCCTGCTTGCAAAGCAGGTGCTCTCCCAACTGAGCTAATCACCCTTTGTTGTTTTTTTATACTTATCTTACAATATCTACTCTATAGAATTTACTGATAGTGTTAGAAAAACCAGAAAAACTTCCAGAATGATTGACTAACCACAAATCGTCACCGTCAAAGTATACATACTGTCCATCATCCATTTGTTCCTGATCGTCCCACCCCAGATATAATCTGTCTGCGAAAGTATCATTCGATGGATCAATATTAATTAAATCCGAAATTATAAGTTCTGAATATCCATTGAATGCACTATAAAATGTCAATTTATGTTGAGACGTGTATGTTGAATTTGATTTGAACCCTGCAAATGCTGGAACTTCGTGTGTCGCACCAGAACCGGGTGGACCCCAAGTCCATGTTGTACCTGTTGCTGTCACATTATGTAAAGTTCTATCCAAAAACAAATTTGTTGTAAAATCACTCACACTCAAGGTGTTCACATCAATAGAAGTTAAACTTTCCCACTGATTAGTAAACCCTTCAAAATCATTTGTTAAACTATTATATCTTATAGAACCTTGACTGTATCCTGTTCCACCAGAAGCATCCGAATCACCCACTGTTAAATGCCCCGTAATTACTAAACTACCATCAGCATATAAAGACATCCTGTCGCCAGTAACTAGAGATCCAGTATAATTTGAGGAAGTTACAATTCCAGATTTTAAAATTACAGAATTACCTGTTGAAGTGGTTTCAAGTCTGTTTAAACTAATGTCGGTTGATGGGTATGTATCAACATCATATGTGATATCTAACCATTGACCACTGGTATGGTCATAAAGTCTAGACCCATCATTCATACTTAATCGCATCCCACCTCCACTATAATTCATAACTCTTGCTTTAATTTTGGATGGGAGTCCAGATTGTTGAGTACTATCCCAAGCCCATTCATTTCCCAGAATTATCTGTGATGAACTTTCATTTCCAGTATTGTAATAAGAATTGAGTGGTGTTGAATTTGGGTTCAGTCCACCACTATCAACAAAAACAGCACCATTATTAATGTGCAGTCTAACTTTTGGATCTAAGGTGTTTATTCCTATATCTTCACCTGTCATTTTACTTGACATTTTATTCTCCTTCTACTGGTTCTTCAATCTTAAATGATTCAAATATTTTATTTAAACTGTCACCCTTATTCAAACACAGTTCCAAATTTTCTAAATATATGGAAATATCTTCTTGTTTATTCTCTAAAATAAATTTTTTAATATTTTGATACTTATTCCATATAGAATTTCTAATTTCAAATATAGATGTTTTATCTTCTTCGGTAAGATACTCCGAAAAATATACATGGTCAGTTTCTCTTAAAGTTGATGATACTAATTTTTTTAATTTATCTAAAACTTCCATTAATAACTCCATTGAATTAATATTGCACCGTTCGTACCATTATCGTATCCACCAGTGCTGCCAGCACCATAATTTTGAATGAATTGTAAACTATATCCACCCATCCCACCAGCACCACCACCAGAATAACTATTTCTGGTTCTGTCGGCTGGACCTAAAGAATCATCTTCACCACTCGCAGACCCTCCAGATGGTCTAGCAGGCACTTGATATCCATCCCAATACCATCCATAACCACCTTTTGCTGAATCTATGAATTCAAAAATTCCGTGAGTAGTATAACTTCCTACATATGAAGATTCTCCACCATTAAAAAGTCTAGCTTCATTACCACTAGTCTCTCCACCTTCAGCAATCGCATAGTTACCATCAGAAAATTCGATTCTTGTCTGTTTATCAACATCTGCTGCATAAGTAGAATCACCTATCCAAGCAGTGTAACTAACATCAACAGTTGGTGTATAATAGAAATTTATAGAACCACCTCCACCTCCACCAGAATGGAAATTAGTGCTATAGTTACCAGCTCTATAACTACTACCCCCAGCACCAATCAAACTAATTCGATATTTCAAACCTGCCATTAAGATATTGTTTCCTGTATTTTGTAAAGTGGTGAATTGTGCATTTGATGACATAATATAATGTAAGGAATGTCCACCTCCACCAGAACTTGAAACCAAATTATCAACTTCAGATTTAGAATATACATTAAGGGGTTCAGTTGCAAAACTATGCATGTCTATTCTATATGGAGGCCAAGCATCTTGTGAACCTATTGATCCAGATGTACATGTCAACTTATAATACAAATCATCACCATCAAACCACAAGCTAGACCTCTCATCCCTATAGTGCTCACTATCAATTTGAATGAAATGTTGATTTGCTGAGGTTGGATTGATATCTATCAAGTCACTTATTAAAACCTCAAAACTCCCAGTTTGACTATAAAAAACTAATTTATGTTTGTCGGCATGGTCGATTTTAAAATTTTCAAAAGCAGGAACGTGTTTATTATAATATGTTTCTGTGGTATTTGTGTGATTATAGTAAAAAGGTGCTGCTCCAGTACTTGTAAGTACATTATCAATTGCAATATCTTTATTGTAAAATAAAGTTTCAGATAGAGTTTCTACACTACCACCAGTACTACTTATTACCACATTAGAACCAGAATTGTCAATTGATATATTAGTTCCAGCAGTGATATTAACACCACCAGTTTTACTATTTACTGAAGTGACCGCATCACCAGTATTTTCCAAAGTTGTAACTCTATTATCTAAATTTGTAATTTCGGTTGAATGATCATTGCCTGTGGTTACTGTAATATTCCCTGTTGAGTCGGGAGCAGCTCCATTTACAGATCTAACTGGTGCAGTTTGTTCGTCATCGTGTCCATCAAATTTTATTCCAGTAGGTGTTATCTGAGTTCCCATATTATTTTCTCCTATATATCCTCTCTATATTTATAAAACTAGAAAATCATCCAACCCAAAAAGAACATACCAAAAAATCCAAGAAAAAACCCAGTAAAGAATCCCATACTTATCATCTCATAAGCAGTTCTTTCTGTACAAAGAATATCAAATTCCTTCTTTGCTAATTGCCAAGGTGTAGGTTTATCATCACCTGTACCTAAGTGATGTACAGACCAATTATCATCATATAAAGGAACACACAACATCTCACCATGTATACAAGAAACTGCATAATGACTATTTTCTTTGTCATGCTCATCAACTACAACATCAATCAAGAAACCTCTATACAGAAGATTACTCTTATAATAAACTTCCACATAAGGTGGTAATTTACCTGTCTCAAAATCGTCACTTGGATCATTCTTTTTCATAAAAATACCTTTCAGGGTTTACCAATACTTATAATTCCAGAAATGTATGGTTGTACAATTTCCTTTACTTTGTCATTCTGTGAAGCAAACATCATAACAATTAACATTATGATTATCAGAAACACTCTCAACGTTGAAAATGCTACCTTTATCAACTCCACCATATTCTTCAAATTAGGAGACCTCAAAAGTTCCATCAGAGATAACTTTTTGTTTTCCTCTTCTTTTACTTTTTGTTTCTCCCTGTTTTCTACAAACATATCCTTTATATCTTTTAAATCTTGCTGCGTCTTTTCTGAATGACAACTTACTGTATCAACTAATGAATTCAGATTACCTTGAATGTCATGAACTACATTCTGTAAACTTTCTAATCCATCTTTTGTCTCTTTTATTGTCTTTGCTTCAAAAAACTCGTGCTTTGCTCTGTTTATCTTATTTCCTAATAAATGATCTTCATGTGGTTTGTGTAGTGTCACAAAACCTTCCTCTTTTACTTCATCTAATGATTCTGCTTTTGATGATATTAATAATATTGGGTATCTGTCTCTATGTCTTCTTGCGAAAGAAATACCATCAATACCATTTACAACATCTGCATCTATAACCAAGAAATCAATTCCCGGTTGTGTTTCGTCATCTAACCTTTTCTGCGCTTCTGAACAGTTTATGAAAGTCTCTACTTCAAAGTTCATCTGTCTGAACTTACCAATAAGGTTTATTCTACACTGTTCTTTATCTTCAACCAATAGTAGGTTTATAAAGTTCTCTTGATATGGGACTAATACCCCATCTTTATCCAAAGGTGACATTTTCATATCCTTATGAATTTCACCATAATCTATTATACCATAAATAATATACAATTCATACAATTATATAGTTTCTTTTTTGAACCATTTTGGTATATTTCTTTTGGTCCAGTCCATTTTGAATCTTTTTTGTTTTGTCTGATAGAACAATCTGTATGATTTTACTGGATCTTTTGGAAACATACACTCTGGATTTGATTTCATAGCAAGAGGAAATGCTGTCAAACCTTTCTGTGGTATGTTCTTAGGAGGTGTTTTAAGGACATCTCTGAGCAAAGAATCACTGGAATGTACCTTACCATACCTGTATGTAAATTCGTCACATAAGGCAATAAAATGCTTGTAATGCCATTGGTAGTTTTCCAGACTCTCTCTTGTCCATATAGTGCAAGGATGATTGAAATGCACTGCTTTGTATAGGGTATCCTCATGTGGATGGTTTGGTAAAATGTAGTGATTCACCATAGTCTTACCAGACTTTGATGGAGCTTTGACTCTGATACCATCTAACATTCTGTGAGATGTGGAGAGCATTTGAGCACTCTCCAATATCATCTTCACAATATGTTTGTCACACTGTTGTACAGCAGCTTTAACTGGGTCTTTATCTAAAACAAATACGTTCATCTTTATCTCCTTATATTACTATTATACTATAAGGAGGATTGGATGTCAAATATAATTTCCCATCTTCATTAAAGTTTTTCTATATTTTTTCTGATACTGTGTAACTTTGTTCTTTCTATCTTTTCTTGTTATACTTCTCTTGATCTTTGGAACACCATACAAATTTTTGAATATCTCCATCTGCATGTTCTTTCTCTTGATCTTCTTTTCAGTTATCTTCACGTCTTGTTTACTGATAATAATATCTTCTTGTCGTAAATCAAAGTATGAATTTACTGTTTTGATTTTGGAAGTTTTTATTTTACCTTTTCTAAAATAAGTGATTTGGAATTCTGTTCCAACTTTACCTTGATGTAGCAATGCTCTCAAAGTAGATGTGGCATAAGTTCTTTCACCATCAAGACTTACAATGTAATCCCCTGCTTTGAGAACTTTTGCTGCTGGAGAACCTTTGAGAACTTTATTTACAATAACACCCATATGTGCTTGATAGTTTATTCTCTTATCATCTTTTGGACTTGAAGACCTTGCAGCAATTCCTATCATAGGTGCTTCTATTCTTTGTCGATTTAAGAAGTTTTCCCAAACTTGCATAAGTAAAGCACTTGGAACTGCCATCCCATACTTCTCTTTGACAGATATTACCACTAATCCTATAACATTCCCAGAAGCGTCAAACAATCCACCACCAGAATTACCACCCAAAACAATAGCATCTGT
>Ga0213859_10000900_pt1 | contig 13501 bp, 8 predicted proteins | sample PICome_2_FD_160133 | JGI IMG/M metagenome (GOLD analysis project Ga0213859, IMG submission 160133) | Coastal seawater microbial communities near Pivers Island, North Carolina, United States - PICO304 | ecosystem: Environmental > Aquatic > Marine > Coastal | place: USA: North Carolina | collected... | reverse complement strand
CAACCACTCCCGCCAATTGCATAAAATGCAAAGCCTCCATAAGAATTTCCAACACTATTTCCTTCTACATGTAATTTTGCAATCGGGCTGGTCGTTCCTATTCCGACAAAACCTGAGTTATTTAAAAGCAATTGAGGTGAATCGTTGTTATATGCATTCCCGTCTCCCCAAATTGCAAGGCCGCTTGTTGCTTCCAATCTTCCCCAACCGTTGTTGGTTAAAGAAAATGTACCGTCTCCGTTTCTGCCGGACCCCATTTTTGTGGCTCCAGCTACAATTTTTCCATCAACGACTAATTTTTCCGTAGGAACCGTAGTTCCGATACCCACGTTGCCTGAGACATGCAGATCATTTTGTATTAAGGTTTGACCTTTTACGTCCAAAACATAACCAGCCGTAGGAGCAGAACCATCGGTATTAATCCCAACGCTTTGACTAAATGAACATGTAGAAATAAGGAGTGTGCTCAGTTGAAGTAGTATTGTTTTCATTTGTTCTAAATTTTTACTCAAATTATGAAAAAAAAGCGGAAAGTAAAAGTTTAAATATCTACTTTTTGTTGAATAATTAAACTTTAACGTTTTCGTGTGAATTATTTATTACAATAACGTTGAATGATATTCCAAGTTGCTTCGGCAGATTTGTCCCAGGAAAATTGGTTTACTCGTTCTTTTCCTTTACTAATCAGTGTTTTTCTAAGTTCGGAATCTTCATTTATTTTAGCCATTTGTTGGGCCATTTCCTCTGCATTAAATGGATCAAAATAAATGGCTGCATCTCCGGCAATTTCGGGAAGACATGTTCGGTTACTCGACACAATAGGGATTCCACTTTTCATGGCTTCAACTAATGGTATTCCAAATCCTTCAAAGTAAGGTGGGTATACAAGAGCAAAAGCACTACCCATTATTTTCGACAAATCACTGGACTTGACATGCCCAGTAAAGGTTACAAATTGTTGAATATCAGTGGGAATGTGAACGGATTGGTTTCGCCACATATTGCTTCCAACAATTACTAAATGATATTCAGAGTATTTTTTATGATATATCGAAAAAGCTTGAAGCAGTCGTTCTACATTTTTTCGGGGATGTATAGAACCTACAAAAACAAAAAATGGGCGTCCGTCAGCGTATTTTGTTCTTATTTCATTTTTTTCATCGAGATTTACCAATGAAAAGCGCTCGCAAGCACCATTATAAATGGCACTCACTTTTTCTTCAGCAAGCTCATATGTTTTAATAATATCCTTTTTAGAATATTCTGAAACACTAATTATATGTTCAGCTTTTTTAGCAAATCGAGGATAGAAAATCCGATAATAATTTCGAACAAACCAAGGTAAGTCTTTGGGATTATGTTCAAAATTCAAATCATGGATTGTGATTACCTGAGGTATTTTTGTCCTTAGATTACAGATTCCATCAGGAGACCAAAATAAATCAATATGATAACGACGAAGTGCCCTTTTTAATGAAATACTTCCCCATATTACACTTAGTATCGGATGTCTTGTTACGGGTCCAACGATTACAGGGTGAACATTTTTACCAAAGATGTACTCCTCTGAAAAGGGTCGATCAAAAAATAAGTAAAACTGATGTTCAGGATGATTTTGACAAATTCTTTTACTAATCTCTAAAGTATAATTACCAAAACCTTCAAGCTTATCTGAAATGAGGTGTCTACAATTGATTGCTACGTTCACGCCTAAAATTGATGTATGTAATTGTCCTTTTTTTCCTTTCCAATTGTAGTTTCAGGGCCATGACCACAATACACAGTTGTATCATCAGGAAGCTGAAACATAATGTCAAAAATAGAGTTTTTTAAGGTTTCTAGGTCCCCTCCTGGCAAATCAACTCTTCCAAAACTTCCATTAAAAAGTACATCGCCATTGATTACAAATTTGTCTGCTTCATTATACAGAACAACATGACCTGGTGCATGTCCTGGTGTATGGTATATTTTAAAGCAAATTTCACCAAAAGTCAGTACTTCTTCGTGCTGAAAGAATTGGTCAGGTTCAGGGGAAATCTTGTATTTTTCAAAGCCATATACATGGGCATAGGAAGCTACAGCTTGAAGTGTGGCAAGATCTTTTTGATGCAAATAAAAAGGAATATTGTAGGTGGATTTAACTGCTGCATTCCCAAGAATATGATCGATATGCGCGTGTGTATTCAGAAGAGCTAATGGTTTAAGGTCATGATCTTCAATGAAATTAAATAAGAGATCTTCCTCGTGTTTTTCATAACAGCCTGGGTCAATAATCACGCAGTTTTTCTCTTGACCGTATACAACAATGGTATTTTCTTGAAATGGATTGAATTGGAACGATTGTACTTTAGCTCCCATATGTGTAGTTAAGTTTACCTTATTAGATTCACATGTCCACTGAGCTCATACTCTTTATTTGTGAAATCAGTATAAATTAATTTCCAAATATAAGTACCATCTTGACAATTTACACCATTATAGGTTCCATTCCAATGATCATTGGGAGATTTCATAGTATGGATGATCTCCCTCCATCGGATCACAATCAAACATTCCATTTCCAATAAATTTCCACCTGAAATTTCAAATACATCATTTACTCCATCATTGTCTGGCGTAAAAGTATTGGGCACATATACAACAGCATCGTAGCTTATCGTTATATATTCCTCCGAAGAACAGCCATTGAGATCAGTGAAGGTCACTTCATAAGTGATTTCTTGGTTTGGTGTTGCAATTGGGTTGAAGCAGTGTATACATGACAAATATTCTGCAGGAGACCAAACAAAGGAACCTGCCTGATCTGCATATGCTTCAAGCTGAATTTCATCTCCGTAAAAGGCAATTACATCATTCGTAGTCTCAAAAGAAGGATAAGGGTATAACGCAACATACACATAAGCAGTATCGAAGCAACCATTTTCATCGATACCAATCACCATATAATTTGTACTTGAATTGGGAATAACTGTTACCTCATTTCCAAATTGACTAACTACAGTTCCCGAGGGTTGCCACTCGTAAAATATTGCACCTTCTGCCCATAAATAAGCCGGCTCGTTTGGACAAATTATGGTATCATTCCCTGCTGTAATCTCAATCTCAATAACACTTGCATATATGGAATCGATAATTGTTCCACATGCATTTCCAACTTCAACATAGAACCATTGATTTTCTGTTGGATTGACTACGGCAACCGCACCGTCTGATGAAACGATAAATGGATCAGGAAGCCAGTTATAGTAATCTCCACCACCAACAATGATTGGAGCCTGAGCACCAAGGCAAAGCTCCACATTATCATCCATAATGGGGACTGGAGCGTCAAAAAATACGGTAACCGAAGTTGTATCTTCATTAACACAACCGTCATCAGTGGTGACAGTAGCTATGTAGGTAATACTCGTGTCGGGTGTACAGATTGGGGTAAAAGAATTTGGGTCGTTTAGATAAATAGGTGGATTCCATTCAACTGTTCCTGTTCCAAATACTTCCAATTGTACGCTATTGCCAACACAAACGGTGGTTTCAGGTGAGATAGATATTGAATTATTAAATACCTCCAATGTTACTTCTAATGTTTCTGATCCACAGGTATCGGACACCGTTACTGAAAATGTTGTGGTTTGATCAATAGTGGCTGTAGGTGTGGGTGAACTCGGATCATCTAACAATCCTGATGGCGTCCATTCATAGAACTGTCCTCCAAAAGCCTCTAATTGGTAAGATTCACCAGGACAAATGGGTGTGACGGGGTCAACGACTCCTCCACTAAATGCTCCAATATCTACAATGAGAGTTACAGAATCCGAGCTAAAGCACCCCGTAGTATCGTAAACAACCAATTGTACTTCATACGAACCGGGCTCAGTATATTGATAAATTGGCTCTTCTTCTGTTGAAGTGTTCCCATCTCCAAAATCCCAGAAATAGGCATTTCCATTTTGGCTGTCATTCAAAAATAAAACAGACTGAGGAATACATATGAGTGGGGCAGGTTGTGCTGCTGCCGCTTCAATACTACTTAGCTCAAACTTAAATGTTGCCATGTTGCAATTATTGCTGATATTTTCTTCTGCATATGCCCCTGGTGTAGTTGTGAAACCAAAATTGTTTCCTCCACAGGCCCCGCATACAGCGTGATAAATTCTTCCTGACTTATCGAATCGACTGGTGCCACCGTCAACATGATTAGAGCTGCTATTCATACCGCCCATGAATGTGGCATACTTTAAATTTTGCGCATTTTCATCGAGAACCGCAATATAAAAGTTGCTTCCATTGGTTTGATTTTGATGGGCATCTACTGTTGTTATGAAACCATTTGTTGTAGAAAAAGAGGCCGCGCCATTAGAGTTCAATGTACCTCCCCATCCCGCTATGTATATATCATAACAATCGGAAACCAAAAAAGCAGTAGGTGAAATTTCTACATGACCACTTGCTGCTCCAATTGTGGTTGTCCATTCAATATTATTTAGATTCGAATCGTATTTCCTGATAAATTGACCTGAACTAGGAGAACCAAAACACCCAGGAGTAATCGTCCAATCTGATTCAGTTTGACCATATACATAAATGGCATTATCTACATCGAATTGAACAAAATAGGTTTGGTCATACTCACCAAGTCCCATAAATGTACCTGAAGAAATTGTGCCTGTTGTACTATTGAATTTTGCCACATAACCATCCGATAAACCTCCGTTAAAGCTTAAATCATGTCCTGTACTAAAGGGCAGAGAACTCGAATTGGTCCCACCTGCAATACAAACGGAACCTATATCGTCATTAACTTGGACCGAATTCCCAGTTTCAATTCCTGATCCTCCAAAATAGGTACACCAAGTGAGGGTGTTTAAAGTAGGAGGGAGCTTCATTAATATCGCATCTTGAGTACCATTCAAGAATCCTTGAATGGCATTATTAACGGGAAAATCTGAGGAGTATGTAGTACTGGACACATAAACATTTCCAGTACCATCAAGCGTGATTTCTCCTCTAAATTGATCACCGTAATTATAGTGTAAGTTCCCCACATTTAAACCATCAGTATCAGTTCCGCCAATGTAAGTTGATGACAAAAGATTGGAACCGTCTGCACTTAATCGTGCAATATAAATATCAGTTCCATCGAATGAAAGTGAGTTTTCACTATGGAAAGGTCCACCATTAAAACTATTATCAAATGGACTACCAGCCATAGGAAAATCAAGGGATGAGGTAATTCCATATATAAAAAGTTCTCCATTGTCTGCACAGACAATACTGTGTGGTGTTTCGTTACCACTTCCTCCAACATATGTGGCGTACAATAAAGAAGTACCGTCTGTGTTGAATTTTGAAATGGCTATGTCCATGGGAAAAGAACCAGAACCTGAATTAAAAGTAACGTCATATGCCCCAGTTGTTGTCGGATAACCTGTTCCAAATACAATGCCTCCACCGAATAAATTTCCATAGAGATCGGGTGTTGCCGTAAATCCCCAATTGTCCGTTGTTGAACCGGAAAAAGTAGAAAAAGTCAAGCTAGGGTCAATAAAGATACTTTTTGATGTGTCATACCCATCTGGAAAATGAAAAGAGACGATGTCATTGTGAATAATATACTCAACCGATATTTTTTGCTTCTTATTGCCATTTTCGTCGATTTCCCATGCTTTGGGTTTGGATTGAGAAATGGTACCAAATCGATGACCAATAATTAGGTTTCCTTCTTTAATGCTGACAGATTCAGCACCGTCAAAGTTAAATGCAATAAGGTCTGTATTTGTTTCAGGATGAATCCTAAAGTTGTAGCTCATTTGCCCACGCTGTCCAATGTAAATAAGGTCAATCCCATCATAAAAGTTTGGGTAGGTAACTTCATTGAAAGAATATACTTTTCTTTTCCAGTTACTTGGGTTATTTCCTAAAATGTAGTTTTTATAATGTACCGATTTACCCTCACCGTTGTTCGTGGTAATGTTAGAGCCAATAAAGTGTTGTTTTATAGCGTGATATCTTATTTCTGAGTGTAATTCCTCATGTTCATGTTCGTGAGTCATCACATCAGTGAGAAAAAAACACATACCATCTTCTTCTAGATATAGCTTGCCTTGTGCCAAATCTACAGCATAGTCTATTTGTGAATTCCATTGACCTTGATTAGGCGTCATCCAAATCGATTGGCCTATTGAAAAGGAACTCCACAAAAGAGCGAAGAAAATAAGGAATTTAGTCATGTTTAGCTAAGTTACAACGAATTATCAGCATTACTATTATATAAACTACTGATTTTCACATTAGTTGCTTATATCGAACAAGATATATGCCACGTTTGTTGCCAAATCATACCTTTTTTATTTTCTTTGTGCATATCAACCAACTACAGCTATGAAATTCATTTTGACCTTAATCATTTTTCTTTCTACAATTCATTTTTTTTCAGCCCAAAAATATTCTCGTGTAAAAGTCTTTGCTAATGAGCAAGAATTGATGAGTCTTTCTAGCTTGGGAGTTCCTACAGATCACGGAATTCGTAAGAAAGGAACTTTTTTGATTTCCGATTTTTCAGAGCAGGAAATTGAAATCCTAAATACTTATGGATACACCTATGAGGTACAGATTGATGATGTCCAAGAATTTTATATTGACCGATTGGCAAAACCAAGTGGTGTAGAGTTAAAAAATGAAGATTGCTCTGGTTCCAATAGTGGATCAGGGTCATTCTCACCACAAACGCCTTCAAATTTTAATTTAGGTTCTATGGGAGGATACTTGACTTATGATGAAATGTTGGCGGAATTGGATGATATGTATGCTCAATACCCCAATTTAATTACACAAAAAAGTCCAATTTCAAACTTTGAAACCTTCGAAAATCGACCTATTTATCACGTAAGAATTTCAGATAATCCAGGTGTAAATGAAACGGATGAGCCAAATGTTCTTTATACTGCGATTCATCATGCTAGAGAGCCAATGAGTTTGGTGCAAACCATATTCTATATGTGGTATATTCTTGAAAACTACGGAACAAACGATGAGGTAACCTACTTAGTGGACCATACACAAATGTTTTTTGTTCCATGCCTCAACCCCGACGGATATGTCTATAATGAAATCACGAACCCCAATGGTGGAGGGATGTGGAGAAAAAACAGACGTGGTGGTTATGGAATTGACCTTAATAGAAATTATTCTTACGGTTGGGGAACAACCGGGGTAAGTTTTAATCAAAATAATGATACGTATCCTGGAACGGGTCCTTTTTCAGAGCCTGAATCTCAAGCTATGAAATGGCTGGTTGAATCATATGATTTTGAAATGGCATTTAATGCACATACTTATGGCCCAAGTATTTTGTTTCCTATTGGGACTACTGATGCGGAATTTGCGGATCATCACGATTATTTTCAAGAGTATACCAATCACATGACAGAGCTGAATGGCTATGCCGCTTTCAAAAGTTCTGGACTTTATCCTGCATCAGGTGACTCTGATGACTACATGTATAAAGTAGATATTGGAGTAGGCGAGAAAGATACCATTTTTGCCCATACACCAGAGATTGGAACTTCGTTTTGGCCTTCGTCATCGGATATCGATCCAACTTGTAAAGATTTTGTTTTCCCCAATTTGGTTTTGGCCCACATGTCCCGTAATTATGTTGTCGTAAAAGATTCAGATCCTTCATCAATAGCCGTTGTAAATGGTAATTTCGGTCATACGGCAAAAAGATATGGTCGCGAATCTGGACAAGTAACAGTATCTATTGAGCCATTGACTAATATTGTTTCTGTGGGTCCTGCTGTAAATTACAATCTAAACGTTTTGGAAGATCAAGCAGGTGAAATATCTTATGCATTAAATCCGGCTATTCAATTTGGGGATGAAATTAAATATATCCTTAAAACAGATAATGGTTTGTGGGTAAAGAAAGATACAATCGTAAAAACCTTTGGTGCAATTACCCTTCAGATTTATGATGATGCGAGTAACACCAACAATTGGACGGGGAATTGGGGAACTACGAATTCCACCTATGTTTCTCCAAATCGATCATTTGCAGATTCTCCCAATGGTAATTATGCCAATAATCAAACAAAAAACTTCACCTACAATGATCAAATCGATTTAACAAATGCAGTATCAGCGAAGGTTTCATTTTATGCAAAATGGGATATTGAGGCTGATTATGATTACGTTCAATTTCAAGTGTCAACAGATGGAGGGAACTCTTGGATTGGTCAATGTGGAAACTACACTGTTCCAGGAACCAGTGCGAACGGAAGCGTACAACCAGAGGGAGGTCCTGTTTATGAAGGAGCTTTTGCAGATTGGGTTCTTGAAGAGATATCATTGAGTGATTACCTTGGTGAAACCATTAAGGTCCGCTTTAGATTACAATCTGACGGTGGAGTTCGTGAAGATGGCTTTTACTTTGATGACTTCAAGGTGTTCTACAGTGAGCCTCCCCAAGGGACTGCCCCTGTTGCTTCTTTCACGCCTTCATCATTCGAGTTATGTGATGGTGAAGAAATTCTATTAACTGATTTTTCAACGGAACAACCTACAGATTGGAATTGGGATTTCGGAGATGGAAATTCATCGAATGCACAAAACCCTACTCATACTTTTGATGCTCCAGGAACCTATGTGATTACTCTAGAAGTAACCAATGCATTTGGATCTAATTCTGCTGTTCAAACGATAATTGTAAATGAATTACCTGAGGTTTCTGTAACAACTAACGATGATGACAATGTAGTCTGTTTGTATGACGCAAATGTGCAGCTCACAGGTTCTCCAACGGGAACATCTTTTTCAGGGAGCGGTATTTCAGGAACATCATTTAACCCAAGTATCGCGGGTATTGGCGTCCATGTGATAGAAGCAAGTTATACTGATTTCAATGGATGTACAGGAAATACCACGATAAGTATAACAGTAGAGGCCTGTGCAGGCGTGAATAATCTTTCTGCAAACGAAGTACGAGTATATCCAAATCCGAATGGTGGTCAATTTTTCATCGAAGGAATGGACAAAGGAATTGCTTACACCATTTTTGATTTTCATGGAAGAGCAATTTATGATGGGATCATTCAATCACAAGTAGAAGAAGTTAATGTACTGAATGCCTCTGAGGGTCTATATTATCTTGAGGCAAAACAGAATGGAAATCTCTCTAGGATTCGATTTGTAATTACGAAATAAAGCTTTAATCTTTTGTGTGCCAGTAAGCCAAACCTATAAATAAGGCTTGAAACGGTAGTCTAATCAGTGCGGCGGTTTCGCTAATTTGAATGGCATGTTGTGCATTTTCGTTTTGAGCAAGATAAATGTTGGCTGGGAATACGGCAATCAATAGAAGGATCAATCCCCATCCAGCAATCCTGCGATATTTTTTGATTAATAACAAAGCTCCCAAGACTATTTCGCATATCCCACTGATATAAACGGCCTCCAAATGGTAAGGCAGATAATCGGGCATAATTGCCAGGAAAAAATCTGGATCAACGAAGTGTCGAATACCAACATAGATATATGCCATTCCCATGAAATAAATCGTGATTTTTTTAAAGAGTTTCATTAAGCAAAGGTCAATTAAATTTTTTGAATTCGAATTTTTTTCTTTTTGAGTCGATGATTCGATAGTTTTCGGCATATTTCATCAGCTTTTGAGGTGCAAACAGCCACAAAAGCACATTCGCTTTTTATTTCAATAAGTCCAATTTCCTTGCTACTTAGATTTCCTTTTTTTATGAATAGACCAGCGATATCTCCTTTGGAAATTTTATCGCGCCTACCACCTGAAATCAATAAAGTTTTCCATTCGCTTTTTGGAATGTTATTTCCATCGGTAATTTTCTTTGTTTTTATATCCTTGGCATATTCAGGTATACGGTCATTTTTTCCTTTAATACATATGGCTGCACCATTTGCGTTCATTCTAGCGGTACGTCCATTTCGGTGCGTAAACTCCTCCTGACGCATAGGCATTTCGTAATGAATGATATAATCTATACCAGGGATATCAATTCCGCGTGATGCGAGGTCTGTTGCGAGTAATATTCTTTGAGAATAATTTCTAAATTGAATGAGACTGCGCTCTCTATCTATTTGCTCCATGCCACCATAGAAATTGACATGCTCAATATCTTTTTCATTTAAATAAACTGAAACACCATAAAGAGTGTCTTTAAAATTGCAGAAAATAATACCACTTTTATTACCAAACTGTCCAAGAATATGAACAAGGGTAATGAGTGTATTTTTTGGGGCATTCACCCAATATAAGTCAAGAGATTTGGAGTCTTCAGCCAAAAAGTCCAATGTGAATGGCTTATTGAATCTCATGAATTCTGGAACCTTTTCTTTGTAAGTTGCTGAGGTTAGTATTTTTCGTTCTAATGAATTAAGACCGGAGACAATCTCTTTCATTTCTTTTTCAAATCCTATTTCAAGAGACTTATCAAACTCATCGATTACGAGATTTTTAATGCTGTTTAAGGTAATTCGGCCTCTTCTAATATGGTCTGCAACTCTCCCAGGGGTTCCTACCAAAATTGTAGGTGTATGCATCAACTCTATTTTTTCTTTTGAACCAGACCTTCCTCCGTAAACAGCATTTATTTTGTAGCCTGTTCCCATATCTCTAAAGACTTGTTCAATTTGAATGGCAAGCTCTCGAGTTGGAACTAAAATTAATACTTGAGTTTCGTTATTCCTTGAATCTAATAGCTCCAACAAAGGCAAAAGGAAGGCCAATGTTTTCCCTGAACCTGTCGGTGACAGAATCAAAACTTCTGTATTATTTGAAATTGCTGTATACGCTTTTTCCTGCATTGAATTAAGTGCATCAATACCCATTTTTCGTAAAATTTGTTCTTGATTCTTAATGGACTTACTCATGCTTTCAGACGATCTTTTGGATCTATTTATTTAAATGATAAGTGCCGTGTTAACGGCACTCTCATATTAAGTCGGGATGAGTGGATTCGAACCACCGATCTCGCGCCCCCCAGACGCGCACTTTAACCGGACTAAGCTACATCCCGATTGGGTTCGTAAAATTATGAATTTGTTCGAAACTATCGAATATTTCGATTGTTTCTTATTTGTAGATTTGTAAGGTGATGAAAATAAAGGCATGGATTGGGGCATTGAGATTAAGAACACTCCCCTTATCATTATCTGGAATTATTGTCGGGTCAGCACTTGCCTTTACCTTTGGTGGCTGGGATTTGAGAATTTTTACTTTAGCCATTTCAACGACCATTTTGTTCCAGGTTCTATCGAATCTTGCGAATGATTTAGGCGATGCTCAAAAGGGAACAGACAACGAACGGCGTATTGGCCCTGAAAGAGCTGTTCAGTCAGGTGTTATTTCACAACATCAGATGAAAATTGCAGTTATCATTGTTGCCATTCTTTCCTTTGTTTCCGCTCTGTTTTTAATTCATTTTAGTGCTTCCTATTTAACTGAATCTATGATATGGACATATGTTGGCTTAGCTTTATTATCCATAGCCGCAGCCATACTATATACCATTGGGAAGTCTGCATATGGATACTATGGTTTAGGCGATATCATGGTTTTTTTCTTTTTCGGTTTATTAAGTGTTTTTGGGGTTTATTTCTTATTTGGTCTAAATTGGAATTTAATTTTAGTTTATCCTGCCATAAGTATTGGTTGCTGGAGTACAGCCGTTCTTAATCTCAATAACATGCGCGATATTGAAAATGATAGCGCATCAGCTAAAAAGACCTTGGCAGTTCAGTTGGGACGGAATGGCGCAAAAATGTATCACCTTTCATTGGTGATTATTGGTTTTATAACCTGGATCATATCAGCAGGTATTCACTCAGGTACTTCAGGTAATTGGATTTTTGTCATTTCTGCTTTACCTCCGATTTTGTTTTACCCTCACATAATCAGAATAATTAAGATTAAAGAACCTCAGCAGTATGACGCAGAGCTAAAAAAGGTCGCTTTGATTACTTTTTTCTCTTCATTGTTATTCTCAATTTGCTTATTTACAGTATAGTTGATGGATTTATGTAAATACTAAATTCTCGTCTTTCATTCTCAAAGATAATTCAGTAAATTTGCATCACTTTAAAGTAAAAAAAATGAAAATATTGGTTTGTATAAGCAAGGCTCCCGACACGACGTCGAAAATTGCTTTTTCAGAAGGAAATACGAAGTTTGACGAAAACGGTGTGCAATTCATTGTTAATCCATATGATGAATGGTATGCATTGGTTAGAGCACTTGAAATTAAAGAAGCTGGTGGTGGTCAAGTAACCATAATTACTGTGGGAGGGGCTACGGACGATGCTGTGATTAGAAAAGCTTTAGCTATAGGTGCTGATGATGCAGTTCGTATCGATGCAGAGCCAAAAGATGCCTATTTCACTGCGATGCAAATTGCTTCTTTCGCTAAAGAAAATGCTTATGATTTGATTTTGGCAGGAAAAGAAACCATCAATTACAATGGTTCACAGGTTGCGGGTATGATTGCTGAAGAATTAGACATGCCATTTGTTTCCCTAGCATCAAAACTAGATGTCGATGGAAATACTTTAACAGTGGAACGCGAAATAATAGGTGGATTACAAGTTGTTGAGCTTAGTGCTCCTGCGGTTATAAGCTGTGCCAAAGGTATGGCAGAACAAAGAATACCAAATATGAGAGGTATTATGGCCGCAAGGACAAAACCTTTAAATGTGGTTCCGGCTAAAGAAATTGAAGATTTAACTGAATTTATATCATATTCCTTACCGAATGCGAAGTCTGCGGTCAAAATGATTGATCCAGAGAATATGGATGAATTGGTTGAATTGTTGCACAATGAGGCCAAAGTAATTTAACTCTTAAACTTTTTAAAATGATTTTAGTATATATAAATTCAAGTAATGGTATTTCAAAATCGTCTTATGAGGCCATTACCTACGGTAAAAAATTAGGAGACGTAATTGCTTTAACAAATGGAGGAGCTTCTTCTGATGAATTGTCTACTCTTGGTCAATATGGTGCATCAAAGGTATTGGTTGATCGAGCGATAGATGGTGAAGATCAAAAACAAGTAACAAACTTAATTGCCTCAACTGTTGCGCAAAACAATGTACATACAGTGATTTTCTCTCATGATTTATTCGGAAAATCAGTTGCTCCTAGATTATCAGTTCGCTTAAAAGCAGGATTGGTTTCTGGAGCCATCTCTTTACCAGATGCTGATGGGTGTATTGATGTAAATGTCTTTTCAGGGAAGGCTTTGGGTAAAGTAAAAGTCAATACAGAAATTAAAATTATTTCGCTCTTACCCAACAGTTTGCAGCCAGAAGAAAACGGAGCTTCATGTGGGGTAGAAGAAATCTCATGTGATACTTGCGCCCCAGCGATCAAAGTACTTTCAACTAAAAAGCCTGATGGAGAAATTCCTTTACCCGAAGCAGAACTTGTGGTTTCAGCGGGAAGAGGGCTAAAGGGGCCAGAGAATTGGGGAATGGT
>Ga0213859_10000898_pt1 | contig 13513 bp, 1 predicted proteins | sample PICome_2_FD_160133 | JGI IMG/M metagenome (GOLD analysis project Ga0213859, IMG submission 160133) | Coastal seawater microbial communities near Pivers Island, North Carolina, United States - PICO304 | ecosystem: Environmental > Aquatic > Marine > Coastal | place: USA: North Carolina | collected... | reverse complement strand
AGAATTCAGAACATTTAATCTAAACTCATCAACAGTATAATGTCCAGATTCATCGTAAGTTCTTTCTGCAATATAATCTCTAATAGTGTTATATAATGTCTTATCAACTATTTTCTTTATTTGACCATCATCAACTCTAAGGACTTCAATGAAATCGGTATCATCAAAATCTGTTAATGGTTTTTTTGTTAAAGTTAATGAAATTTTAAGTCTATCTGCACCAGGTGCCGCAAAGTTTGTGAATCCCTTTGCATTATCATATAGAGATTCGTCATCCTTGGCACTAAGTAATGTTTCGGTTATCTTTAATCCAACTCTATATGATGGATTATTTGTATAGTAGTCTAATATTAAAGTTTGCTTAGAGACATCAACAAAAAACCCTCTTACAAAATATACACCATTATCAATAGACGTTGCAGAACCTGTTGCAGTTGCATTTAGAGAAATCAAAGATGCAAATGAAGTTCCAGAAGGAATGGTAATACTTCCATAAGTTACATTCTCACTTGCAATCAGAGATTCTCCATCCTGGAATACTGATGTTTCTGAATCACTACCTGCCTGAGAATATTTTACATATATTGTGATATATTCTACAAGATCACTTTCGTTTGTAAAGACTACATTCTTAACCGTTGCACTTACACCAGAAGTCTGACCAGTTATGGTTTTCCCAATAAAATTCTTAATATAGACAGAGATATCTGATCCTAAATTTGTAGTATTTAATTTTACCGCAGAATACTCATTATCAAATGTTATGGATCCAGGAATAACCATGGAACCTTCTTTGAAAATATTACTACCAAAAGACTCTACTTGATTTTGTAAAATCGATTGAAGAGTTGTTAGTTCTCTAGCCTGAACTGGATATCCTGGTTTGAATAATACTTTATAAAAGTTTTTATTCTTATCAAAATCGTCGTAATATGGACTGATATTTAAATCGGTTTTTTGTGCCATCTTTTTTTAGAATTCCAGAATGATTTTAACGTCTTCTTTTTGTCTAGAGTCTCTTTGAACTTCGGGTCTATTATCGATATAGATTATATCTCCCGTCTTTTTATTTATCTCCGGATTTGCAAGTCCACCTGTAAAAGTAACACCCAAATTAATCTGTTTAGAATTAACTGTAATTACACTGCCCGATAAACCAGTATTAATTCCCGTTGATCCTCCAGAATCAGTAAAAGATATTGGAGTATTATCAAATGCGGTAATATTCTCAGTAAGTAAACTCTGTGTTTGATCTAACTTATTGCCAAAACATAAAGATCTATCTTGATAGTACTTTAAAATTTTAGTTTCGGTATCGAAAGAAGCAACATATCCCTTCGCACCTGTTGATGCTTGAGTAATTTGCTCACCAATAACTACTGTTCTAGAGGTGCTCAATCCAACGGCATAAAGTGATGAGAAAGTATTTCCAGTAAAAGTTTGTGATCCTGCAAATGTTTCTGGATTTTTTATAACTCCAACCTGAGCAAATTTTGTATCGATAGGAAAATCTTTAGTGGAATCATCAAATCTTGCATACAATAATACTTTATCAGTTCCTAATTCTTTATAGATGTCATACCCATGACCCTTAGAAGGAGGAATTATTGGTATTAATATTGATCCTGCCCCACTATTTGTACTCAAATCAACAATTCCAAAAGTATAACCCTTTCCACCCTGAGTTACCGTGACTCCGGTTATTGATCCAGTAGAATTTACAGTAATATTAACTTCACCACCTGTTCCATCACCTAAGATGGAATGAGTTCCATTAGTATATCCAGATCCACCATTTTCAATATATACTGCCTTAATTTGATTATTATTAACGTCAGAGTTACCACCATCTCTAACTACAGTAATATCGGAATCTGAAGTTGTTGCCCAGTTATTTGGAACAACAATAAACTCTGTAGAATCAAATTTAATAACGTCGGATGGTGAAACTTTAAATAAGTATTTCCATCTATACCCATCGGCATAAGAAACTGGTTCTACGTCAGTATGTGTGGGTTCAAGAGTTGATCTAGGAACAGTTGTACTTGCACCACTGGTTCCATTCTCAATACAAACATATACTTTAAAATCACTAGTGATTATATAATAATTTGCATCATATAATTTCAAAGACTTACTTACTGATGCTATATTACCCTGCCTATAATCATGACGATACATGTCATATTGATTATTTGCAGTCCACTCAATTTTCCTTATAACTCTTCTAGCATTTTCTGTAGTAATCCTTCGGCCAAACAAACTAGTATCTCTATAATGAGACAAGTATTGAAAATTATCTACAGGATTATTTGTCGTGCTTGAATTCCAGTTATCAGTTCTACCAAATCCAGTTGCAGTTGGATTACTTAAACCCAAAAATGCGTAGTAAGAATTATTACTGATAGAATCTACAAAGGAACCGGCATTCAATATCCTAAATTGATCTGTTACGAATGCAGACATATTAATTGTTTTTTAGATATTTATACGATAATATTAATTTTCAATTTTAGGAAGAGCACCTGTTGCCCTTATGTTAATTCCACCCCTTCTCTGGATAGTTGGGTATGTTGACAACCCAGAAACAGTATTTCCTGTAACACCAATCGAGATTGGATTAGAAGATCTTGTTCCTCCTGATAATCTACCCCAAGAATATTTTCCAACCGAATTTAGTATATTTCCACTAGTTAAAATACCAGTAGTGTTTACATCAGAATTAACATTACAAGTCAATATTCCTACATGTGTATTTACATTAATAGAAGAATAAGACCAACTAGAGACATAATAAACATTATCAACAAAAATCGTTCCAATAGCAACAGTTTCAGAATCAGAATTATTGATTGATGTAACTCCATTACCAACTGTTGTGTCATAGATGTAAATAGGATATCCAGTTGCAAGACCAACAAATCCTGTGGTGCTCTGATCAATAACGGTAAATTGAATCGCAAGTGGATTTGATCCAGTTCCAGCAGATGTTGTAATTCCAGTAACAATTCCAGAGAATCCTTGAATATTATTAAATCCTGTAATTTTCTCAACAAGACCAGTTGAATATCCAACTGTAGAAATTCCATTAACTACTAATGCATCACATGGTTTAGAACCATCTGGATATGGAGTATCAGGTGCCTCTTCAATATTTCTATTATCTTCATATTCAAAGAGTTCTACATTATCAACAAAGATATCAGTATCAGTTGTAGATACATCTTTGATAATTTTTGCCGTTGGGAAGACTAGAGCTTCCAATACATCTCTAGACTTACTTACAAATTCACCATTAATCTTTTTATCAGATTTCTGCTTAGTCCAAGAGAGTGGTTTGTAGTTTTGTTCATCAATTCCTACTCCAGAATATCGATTAGTTTCAAATTTATCGGAGAATGATAAGTTATAAACGGTTCTTTCCTCTTGAGTTAATGTATTGGGAATTGTGTTATTACTTATGACTTGAACAACATCTCCTGTTTTTATTGTTGGTCTTACGACAAAGGATTCAGTATCAGTTGATTCAACACCCTTATAGAAGTAAATTTCAACCTCATCTTCTTCTAATGGTGCCTTTGTAAACACAAAAGATGTTCCACCTTCAAAAATATAATTAGTTACTGGTTCTTGAAGAATACCATTTATAAAGATGACTAATACATTATTAATATTATCTTCAATTGGAGAATTTGATTGTGGTTCAAAACTCAGAAGTTCTCCATTATAATTAAGTGGGAATCTTACTCTAAGTCCATTCTGTAAATTTTTGATCGAATCAATGTAATCCAGTTCTCCAAATTCCCAAGCAGCAAAATTATCAGAATATGTATCAACAACTGTAATTTCAAAATCTTGTAATGGAGAACCTAATGTTGAGTCAGTAACTAAACCAACTGGTTTGAATACGTCACCTCTCATAAATCCATATCCGGGCCTTGAGAACTGGAACTCTCTTACTTCAAAATAGGTGGAACCTATACCAACAGATGTAGAAGCACCACCAACTATAACATCCATTAACAGTCCAACACCAGTAGTTGTTGTATTACCAATACCTTCCCTATAAACACCAGTAACAGGAAGATTTTCATATGATGGATCAGATACGTAGATTTGTGGATTTGTATATCCAGCACCACCATCTACAACATTGAATGATAACGTTCCACCAGCACCAGGATTTGCAGTTGCTTCTACGACTGCTACATTTCCAGAATGACCTTCTTCAAATACAGATACTCCAATAGAAACCAGCCCATTATATCCGGATCCAAGATTATCAGTTGTTCCTAATCCAACAGATACAATAGATCCTCCAGCACCGACTACAGCAGTTACAGAAGCACCTACAAGTGGTGCAAATCCTAGTCCTGGAGAGGAACCATAAGAAACAATAACTCCACCTCTAGGTGTTTCATTTTGATTAATATCATAATCAGAAACCACATACTGATTGGGATCATTGAAACTTGTAATTCCAGAAAATTCTACAGTCGTTATTCCTACACCTTCAGTAATTTCATAATTAAATCTTGTTGGATTATTATCAGTTTTTGGTGACTGATAAATGTTATTAATAAAAATGAGTCCATTACTACCTTCTGTTCCAATGCCTGTAGTATTTGCACCACCAACTGTCAGATTAAAAGTTCTTCCAATTCCAGTAAATTTTTCAGACAAATCATCATAAATCTTATTACTATCATAATTTGATTTAAAGAAAACTCTACCACCGAAAGATGAAGTTTCATAATCTAAATTAGATCTTGTTTTATCAATTTGAGGATTACCTCTTGGAGCCTCTGCGAAATGAATTTCATTATCAATAATATTAAATGCCCCCCTATAAACATCAACAGTAGTAGAATTCGTATGAGTTGATGCAGAAGATCCAACAAATCCTCTATCAACTTCTACAAGTTTTATACTTCCACTATTTGTAATAGGTCCAACACTTGTTGTTCCAAATCCAATATTTGTCACTCCCATATATTCATCATCAATTAACAAAATATCCTGTGGATTAATTGAAGATATACAACTTAAAGTAACAAATGTAGTACTAATTCCCAAGTTTCCAGATAGACTATGTGATATTCCTGCAAATGCTACAGGATATTGTACCAGTTTATCAACAGTAATAATACATTTTGAATTCCTCTCCTTCATCGTAAACCTATGGGCATTACCTTCACCCAAAGATGCGAAGGTTGTTCCAATTCCACTTTGAGCTGCTGTAGTTGTTATTGCGACTTTAAAGGTATCCTCAGTTACTTTAATTGCATATACGGTAGAAGGTAAGACATCAGTTGCACTAGTCATCATTGCACTAGTGCCAACCCCAACAATGGTAGAATTTGGAGTATAAATTAATTCTTCACCAGTTTGGAAGAAATGATTTGGTATCGTAAATAGTCCAGTTGTTGCTGCTAAAGAAACAGAATTTGGATTAAACTCTTTTGAGAATATTGGAGTATTGTTATTTAATAATGAGAATCTAGTTCTATTAATTCTAGATCCATTGATTGCGTTATAGAACTTTTCATCAATACTTTCAGTTACTGCTCCATATTCCAAATCATTATAATTATTAATAGTATCAACCAAAGTATAGAAAGATTTACTGAAGATTTCAATTTTAGTTTCTTGACTCTGATCATCTGGGTAGAATTTAAGAATCAAATTGGAACCTGCTATCTCACCACCGAAAGTTCCTATACCTGATGCAGTATCGAGAATACTAGTAGTACCTACAGAAAGGAATGGTAGTTGTTGTGTGTAAACACCAGTTCCATCAGAAATCATCATAACTTGATGAAGTGCCTTTGTTGAACCAGCACTTACCTCAATTAATGATTTTGATGCATCAAATAAAGTTTTATCTAAAGTTTGAATTGTTGTAGAGGCAATACCAACTGTAGATTGGAAATTTGATTGATAAATCGCACTTCTTTCTTGACCATCCGATTGATCATTTGACTTGAATCTATAAAAACCTATACCTGATGTTGTTGTGCCCAATCCAACAATATTACTTTTTATTTTTAATGTGTTGGATGAAGTGTTTTCATGTGTTATCGACAGAACTCCACTATTCAAATTGGAGTAGAAAGTGCCTATTTGATTTCCAGTAGAAGCACTAAGAGTATTATCAATATAATACTCGGATAGATATGTATTTGTTCCATCATGTGTGATATACAATCTCACATAATTCATATCTTGTGTATTTGTGTCAATTACTTGCGAATTGATATAAAGGGATTCATAATCATTCGAATTTACAGAAATTATTGTTGTTGTTCCCAATCCAACAGAAGAGATTTCTGTATCTACAGACCCTGTTAAAGTTACAAAACCAACAGTCTGTATCCCATCAGAATTACCTGATTTATTGAAAGTTTGTTTAATCAACTTAACATCATAATCTTTATTGAAAGGATCATTTGGAACAAACCTTAAGAAAGTCTCATCAAATTCATTTTCAACTATATCAAACAATCCGAATGACAAATCTGTATTTCGTAAAGATTCATTTTCAACAATGACCGTTTCAAGACCATCACTCAAAATTGTTAAGTCTGTTAATTGTATCTCACTACCATCTGTATTAGTAACTCTAAACAAATAATTATGATATGTGTCATCATCAACTTCAGCAACTGATAAAAATTCAGTAGCTTCTGCTTCAGAATTGGAGAATAATCCACTAAGATCATCAACAGTCAATACATTGAGATTTTTCAATATCCTGGAATTAACAAGACGTTTATTTTGAAGTTTTAAGAATTTTGATGTTGAATTAGCAACATCTTGATCTACAACATTATCAAAATTATTAACAGTATCTACTCTCTTTTCATCAATAATATCATAAACAACCACAAAACCATCATTCGTTTTGTCTAGTCCTGCACTTGTAGAGGAAGTAATTCCAGTGTCTGCAAAATTCTTCAATCCACTGGTATGAACTAAATTCTCTACAGAAGATTGTTGATCCCTATAAGTTACAGAACTTTTTATAGTGTAAGATAGATTTTGATAGTAATCATTATCAGAAATAACTTGATAATCTTCACTCAGTCTACCAGTTTCGGTGTCCCAACCAATTTCCTTTATATTTGAATATGCAACATCAAAACTTCCTTCATTATGATCTAATGTTTGTATTGTTGCAACAGATCCGGATTCTACCCCTTTAATAGTTTCTCCTACTGATAGATCATATGATCCAGAAACCGTTAATTTATTTTCGTTGTTTGCAGCAACTTTTAGATCTCTAATAATTCCACTAGAAGATAAAGATTCTCCTATGTTAAATTTGGATAATTTTTGAGTTACTTCAAATTCTGGATAGTCATTCTTATTAATAATGATACCCGAAAAATCCTGAACAGTTTTTGCAATACCAGTATTTGTAGTCAATCCAGATACATTAATTGTTACGGTGTCATTGACTCCATCACCATTAGCAGTATAAAGACTTACTTTAAAGAATTTATATCCATAATCTGCAGAATTAAATCCTGTACCATCACTACTAAACTTTTGAATACCCTCAACAAAAACATCGTCTCCAATATTGAATGGTTGAACTGAGAAACCCGATCCAGCGGTAGTTCCAATTCCTGGTGTTGATAATGTGCAAGTAAAAATACCAGAATTTGATGACTGCACTTTCGTAACTGAAATTCCATTGGTGTTATCAGTTGCAAATATCTCCACATTTTCATCTGACAATCCTGATGGTTCAACATCAATGTCTACTGAAGAAATTGCTGATGATGTTAAATTGGCCTTTAATAGTCCAGAATCTATTACATTTCTAGTTACAGGATTAACAATAACTAAATTTGGTGCAGATGCATAACCTTCTCCACCATCAACAATCAATAATTGATCAATTGTATCGAAATCATTCAATACAATAGTGGGGGACACATTTGCCTTAGGTCTCAGAGTTCTGTCGGAAGAATATGTAAACTTATTGTTTAAAACTTTATATTCTTTCAAAGATCCAATCGTATTGGATTTAGCATTTACAATTAAATCTGTTCCGTTAGTGGAATTTGTAGAATCACTGCTAGGTAATTCCTTATATCCAGATCCAAAAGATAGAACTTTCAGTAAACTTACTGGTCCAGATGCAAATGCCGATGTTGTTGAGTATTCTAATGTGTCACATTCTGTAGAAATATAAGAAGACCTTTCTGGTTTTGTTGGAATATTTACATTGAAAGTCGTTGTACCTATTGCTGTTACTTTATATACATCATTATAGATACTTTCTTGATACCTTATTTGTGAATAATTCTTGACATCCTCATCTGAAGATACTAATGTTCCTTCTTTTTCCAAAGTATAGTAAAGAACATCCGGAACATCAGAACTGGGTCTTAATGTTAATGAAGCAGTGCTAGTTACTCCAACAGTTCCTTCGTTAATAATAGTGAAGAATGCGGTAGATCCAGTTGAAACAAATTCATTATTAAACTCTGAATCTGTATAAATTTTCAACTCATACCCAGATAGAGTGGAATCTGTAAGATCAAATTTCAAATCATTATTTTCAATTGGATTGAGTTCTGGATTAATAAGTGATATTGATTGGGAAATACCTCCAGTTGAAGCAAAACTTACGATTGTTGGTGGATTTTGTTTGGCATCAAATTCAGTTTCGCATAAATTAATTTTATTCTGATTAATTTTATAGACATAATACTCTGCTGGGGTTTTTCTTGTAAGTTTTGCAATTATATCATCACCGACAGTAGCAATGAATAACTCTTTACCATTTGGACTTATATAAATTGCACTCAAATCTTGTGCTGAGCCAGCTCTAACATATAAGAAGTCCTCTAATCTAGGTGATATTATTGACTTCAGACTCCATGGTGTAGATAATTCAAAAGTGAACAATGTATGTTCATTTTGTCCACCAAAATACATATATCTTCCATCAGAACTGAAGCTTATGCTAGTTGATGTTGTCTCCAAAGAACTTGTATTAAACATGGCATCAGTATCACCAGCATATGATGCAGTCGTTACATCCCATGGTGTAGAAAGTTCTAACTCATGAATACGATCAAGATTAGACCCGATGATATAAAGTTTAGTCCCATCGGGTTTAAAATGTAAATCTTGAGGTCCATTCTGAAGACCTAATCCCCCACTACCGACATTTAAACTTATATTAGTATAACTTGCAGTACTTAAATCCCATGCAGTAGACATAGAATATTCATGTACACGATCACTGGCTGATCCTGTAACCCAGAAAGAAAGTCCATCATCTTTAATATACAATCCTCTAGGTGCGGTCTCCTGGGCATTAACTGAAAAGGTAGTTACAGGTGTTGCAGTACTTAGTTTCCATGCTGTTGAAAGATTAAACTCATCAACAGAATCACCATTTCTACCTATAATATACATCTTTGTTCCATCTGGTTTAAACCAGAGTCCTTCTAGCTGAGCTTCTTGTGACGTAACATCTATCTGATCTCCAGTAAGAAAATATAAAGATCCATCTTCATAAAGAACTTTATCACCTGTTTCTAACAAGTGATTATTCAAAGTAATTTCATTGCTGGTTATATTGACACCAGTAGAATTAAATCCAATTGGATTTACTACAATATTGTCAATATCTCTATTATAAAGAACACGAACTGCTGTAGAAGTTCCAATTCCTACTGAGAGATTTGGTTGAACGTTTAAAGTTACTGTATCTCCACTCTGAAGTTCATGTGCAGTAGAAACAGAGACAGTAACTTCATTCTTTTGAATATCATTCAATATCTGAGTATAATTTGATTCAAGTGTATATTGATCATCATTATCACCATTTGAATGGAAGAATACTTCTGGACCATTAATGGCAGTTTTCAATCCAATAAGATTTGGGTTCTTATTAATTACGAAAAGATTTGTCGGTATGAATATCTCTGATGTAGATAATCCATCTGTAGAAACCGTTAGAGTTGCTCCTGCTCCCACATATACGACAGGTTGATTGGTTACAAATGGATGATTATCAATATAAAGACCTTTAGATGGAATGCTTCTAGTTACAGAAATATCACCAAAAATAAACGATGTGCTATATCCCACTCCACTTATTGTAGAAACACCAACTGATTCTCTAGGATTGAAGAATACTTTATCATTTACAGTAGATTCAAATTTATCCAATGACTTGGAAATAGTAAATGAATCTGGCAAGAATGAGACTGCTGTTCCAACTGTATGTGAAGTTCCTGCTAGTCCTCTCTCAATTCTGAGAATATTTTCATTCCTGAATACACCAAGAACCTTTAAAGTTTCTGTTCCAATACCAATACTACTACCAATAGATATTTGTTCAGGTATTGGTGCAACATAAATCTCAGTTGTAAATCCTACTGTTGCTGATGTTATTGTAGATAAACATCTTCCGTTTATATAAGAAGGTACAGAAATTCTATGAGTTCCATTCAATGTTGAAAGATTTGTAGAAAATCCTGTTATTGTGATATAATCTAAATCTAAAAGATCATGCTTTGGTAATATAGTAATTTTTACTTTTTCTGGAGAATCCCAAGTAAAAATAGAATTTAAATATGATGTAGAATTAGTGTTTATATTTGTAATACTTTTACCTTTTACTGAATCTACAATAGCGTTAAGTCCATTTCCAGAAGTATTAGTTTCGTCAAAAATTAACTTATCACCAACCTTATAATTATTTCCTGCATTTTGAACTTCTAGAGAATCTATTGAATCTGATGTTACTGAAATAACTTCAATTCTTTGTTCTAAAACATCACTTGTTTCATTAACAAAATCATAATTTGCCTCTAATTCAGATACCTTATATGGTAGAGTATTTCTGTGTAGATTGGAACTATTGAAATCAAATGATTGATTTAAATCAGAATCAGAAATCAGTCCAGATCTATATTTGTTTCCTATAAAATATGGAAATTGATTTATGGTAGCATGATATGCATAAACTCCGCGAGGAAAATCTTCATTCCTTTCAAATCTTCCATTATATTCGTCTAAATCACCACTATCATTGAATTTATAATCTTCAACAAAAAATCCAGCATCAAATCCAGAAGGTCTATCCGTTACATTTGAAGAATCAAGAATATATCCAGATTCTAGTGTTTTTAGTGCTGAGAATCTATTTTTTGGATTAGTATATCCATATGGACCATAAATTGGGTTTCCATCATATGCCCATCCAATAATTTCAGAGATCGAGGAAGGGTTTTCTAAGAAAGAATCCCTTAGATCCTCAAAATACTTTGATACCGTATATTGAAGTTTATCTTTACCTTTAAGTAATACTTCACCACTAGCAAATCTTACAGTATTGTCATTTACTGTCAGTTTTCTTATCTGTGGATCAATAATAGCACCCTTCCCTGACGCAATGATATCAATACTTGTAGTTGATTGAGCATACCCAACCCCAGTATTAAGTACCTTAACCTCAGATATTCTTCCATTAGTAACTATTGCTCTCAGTTCTGCTCCAGTACCATCTCCAGAAACTACCAAATCCGGAACAGAGTAATATTGAGTTCCCTGATAGCTTATTGAAACATTTGTAATTCTACCACCAACTACAACAGGTGTGACTTGTGCCAGTTTTCCATTTTGTATAGTTATTGTTGGTTTACGTTCATAATTTAAAATTGTTGATCCATATCCAGTTCCAGATTCATATACATATCCATCTGTAATCTCACCCTTAACCACAGGAGTTACTACAAGAGACTCTGTGGATTGTGTAGTTGAACCAATCCCGGCAGTGGTATATTGAATAGAAACTGAAATGTCTGGATATGTAAAATATTGATATCCAAATCCGCCAGAATAGAATTCTACATAATTATTTCTTTCATAGTTTGTAGTATCAGTTCCACCTATACCAGCATCACATAATCTAAATGAATCATCACTAATCTTTAAAACATAATATTGGTTAGAGGTAGAAATTCCAATAGTACTAGAATATTCTGAATAATATTTTACAAGTTCACCACTCTCGAATCCATGTTTCTTGAAATTAACAATGTTATTCTTTGCATCTATTCCTGTAGAGTCAACAATTAACTTTCTATTAGTATAACCTTCTCCAGGATTAACAACTCTAATACTATCAATCTGTTTTACAGAATCTAATGTTGAGAATCTATGACTTCCTGTAGATCCTGTATAAATTCCGACAGGATTAGTTCCAGATTGCTGATCACTTAAATTATTATATAATCTTATTGTTGTATTATTGGTAACTTCGACAAAATATGATGAATTATCAGGAAGATCAAAATTATTTCCTGCAGTTCCAATAGATATGGGATTATTGCCCAAAGAATTGTAAACTACTTGTTGTCCATTGACAAAATTGTGATCTGTAAGGAAGACAATTTGATTAGTAGGTGGGTTGACACCACCACCAGATGAGAACTCATCGGCATTGAATAAAACTTCTCTGGGTCTAAAGACTATTACTGGATCAATAACGGCACCCTTTCCATTTCCACCAGAAATATCAATAGAAACAATTTTGTCAATATTATAATCTTGAGCATCTACGTATACTTTTTCAAATTTTCCACTAATTACTGGTTGGATATATGCAGTTGTAAGACCGGCAGAAACATCAATTAATGGTGGATTAATTACATCATAATTCTCTCCACCAGATAAAATATCCGCACTTTCAATCGGACCATAGTATATTACATCATTAGATTTATAATTATTAATTTCCACTCCATTTATCAACATTCCTGTTGTTCCAGGAGTCGTTAACTCACCGGAACCATTCCTAATATTTTTTTGTAATGGAAATTTTCTTAAGAGTTTTTGTACTCCAAGTTCTGAATCTACTTGAGAATCTAAAGTGAATGTATGAGTTCCTATACCAGAGGCTGGTTTTTGAAATGTTATATAACTATCAGAAGATATTAATGACTGAGCACCATATAATCTAAATTCTATATTGGATGTCTTCTCTACAAAATATGTGCCGGTATCCAATCCAACTAAAGGTTCATTTACAGGTGAATAATAAACTTTATCTCCAGTTAAAAACGGTACAGCACCACTACTAACCTGAAATGCTGTATAGATTCCCGTGTTTCCATCTTCTATGATAGAAGTAATACCAACAGATTTGATGTTTGCATTAATATCTAAACGATAGTTGTTTACTGGTGAAGAATCTGTTCTTATCTTTGATGGCAATGAGTTTGATGCCACATATCCATATTCATCAGTTTCAACATAAAGATTAAGTATATCTGGCAATCCAGATGCTGCAGATTTTGCCTTGTTTAACTTCCTCCTTACATCGTACTTTTTATTGGAATCTAAAGTTGGTCCATTTAACAAAGTTAAGGTATTTTGTCCAATATCAATACTTTGAATATAAACCTGGTTGTTAGTAGCAACTACAACCTCAGTTCCCCTTTCCAGTATTTCAACTTCATCTCGTGCCTTTAAACTAGAT
>Ga0213859_10000897_pt1 | contig 13515 bp, 8 predicted proteins | sample PICome_2_FD_160133 | JGI IMG/M metagenome (GOLD analysis project Ga0213859, IMG submission 160133) | Coastal seawater microbial communities near Pivers Island, North Carolina, United States - PICO304 | ecosystem: Environmental > Aquatic > Marine > Coastal | place: USA: North Carolina | collected... | reverse complement strand
ATTTGCTTCTTGAAGACTATAAAATTTATCAGTATAGATGTAATATTTGCTTGTACTCACGTCGTAAAAGAAATCCACATCTTGTCTACCTGAAGCAATAACCTTAGTAACAAAGTCATTTCTTTTAGCAATATTACTATGTACTGCAAGCACCAAATAGAATCCACTTTCTACGTTATTGATATTCTTAAGTATCTTAATACTATTGCCCTGGTTTTCACCAAAATCAAAATCATTTTCAGAGTATGGTCTATCTGATAAGGACGTGGTTGATTTAATTGTCTTTAATGTTGCTCTATCTTGCGCATAACGCTCCTCTTCATTATCATAGGTTGCTCTTACAATACGTCTTCTTTTTTCAAATTCTGTTGCTACTCTAATAGTTTCTAATCGCACTTCCAATCGTTGTTTAGTTTCTAGGGCCTTCAATTGCTCTGCCTCTAAACGCTTTATTTTCTTTCTGTAAAACAATAAAACAGTCTCATTAGTTAACGTATCTCCAATTTTAGTTTGTTCTTCATAAAGTGATTTCAAGTCCTCAATTTTCTTGTTTTGATCTTCAATTATCCTTTCTAAATCAGTTTTAATAGCATTTAGTTTATTATTTTCTGCCGTAACACTTTTAAATGGGCGTGGTGCAACTGTTATTCCTTGTTCGCTTAGGTCATTTTCTTCTTTAAGTGCTTTTAAATCTTCATCTTTAATTTCTATTATAGCGTTATAATCACTTAATAGTTTGTCTTGCTCTTTTTTAGTTGCTTCAACAATAGAATCCATTCCTAACATGGTCTTACCAAACTCATTTTTAGGATTTGTAATTAATTCTTTTTCGGCTTTTTGTTCTTTAAGTAACTTGGCTTCAGCTTCGTCCTTAGCTTTTTGCTCTGCTAATAGTTTAGCTTGAGCTTCAGCCTCTTCTTTAGCTTTTTGCTCTGCTAAAAGTTTAGCCTGAGTTTCAGCCTCCTCTTTAGCTTTTTGCTCTGCTAATAATTTAGCCTGAGTTTCAGCTTCTTCTTTAGCTTTTTGCTCTGCTAATAGTTTAGCTTGAGCTTCAGCCTCTTCTTTAGCTTTTTGCTCTGCTAAAAGTTTAGCCTGAGTTTCAGCCTCTTCTTTAGCTTTTTGCTCTGCTAATAGTTTAGCCTGAGTTTCAGCCTCTTTTTTAGCTCTTTGCTCTTCTAATAGTTTGGCATCTTGCTCTCCTTGTACAGAAGTATTTTCCTGATTGATTATTTCTTCAGAAGATTTTACAATTGCTACTGGTTTTGCAGTAGTGGCTTTCTTTGATGTTGTATTTGTTTTACGTCTTCTTGAAGCAGATACTGTTCTTGAACGACCTCTTCTAGGCTCAGTTGAAATTAGGCCACTTATTTCGTCATCACCACTATAGTAGTAGTTTTTGTTTTCTTTAAACCTGTAAGCCAATGTAATATCATGTGAAGGTCCAAAATTATTAAGATCTCCAACTGTAGTTTCAAAATTATATTCAATTGCAATCTGTGTAGTGATATTCAAACCTAATCCTGCAGAAGGGCCAAATACTGAATTGTAACCAACTTGTGCCCATATACCTTTTGGTACCGTTACCATAGCAATTCCCGAAACTATTGTTTCTTCACTTCTAAATTCTGAACGTACCAAGGCAGAAAACTTTGCATTATCAAAAAATCCACGACTTTGCATATACCCAGTATACATCGCGTGAGCTTGTATACCTTGCTCAGGATTGTCCTCAATCATTTCCGAAGTCTGCAAATTGTATGAAACCAAATTGTTCATAGAAACTCCAAAATCAAAAAACTCTGTACCATAATTAATACCAGGACTTGTTGTAAGAATAAAATTAGATGGCACATTGTTTAATGATGGATCACTAAAGTTTGTAACAACACTAGATGTATTAATACCACTACTATAGGCACCAATGTTCAAACCAAATGTTAGGTTGTTCATTCGGCTAACTCTAGCATTATAAGCAAAGTTTAAAATTCCTCCAAAAGTTGTTAATACACCAAAGTTTTGCTGAAATACGCTCACACCAGCTCCAATATTTTCTCCAAATCTTCCAGTATAACCTGCCATATAGGTTAAAGGTGCATCTTCAAACTGTACCCATTCTCTCTTGTTATAAAGACTAATGAACTTTGATTGTTCTCTAACAAAACTGAATGTTGGGTTTAAGGCAAATCTGTTAAAAGTTAACGAGTTTCTAACTGGTAAAGTTAAAGCAACAACACCATCTTCTTCTTGTGCAATTGTAAATTGCACAGAAAAAAGAATAATAATCAGTATGATAGGTGTCATTCTCATTTTACTTTACTACTGTTATTGAGCCTTTTTTTGTTTCATCATTTTCTGTTGTAATGATGTAATAGAAAACTTTATTAATACTAATTAAATTCAAGTTTGTTTGCGGCCAATTGTTTTGATAATCAGTTGTTTGAAATACCACAACACCACGATTATCCATTATCATTACTTCTGTATTTGTACCACTTACATACTTTTGAGGTATTACCCAAGTATCATTAATACCATCACCATTCGGGCTAATTACATTAGGTAATTTTTCTACATCTGGAAATGGGTCTTGAGCTTCTTCAATTGTAAATTCATAAGCTTTTGAACTGTTACATCCCGAAGTTTCCGTAATAACAACTTTATAATCACCAAAACTTGAAGCCTCTATAGTATCTGATGTTTCACTTGACATAAGTTGATTCTGAAAGTACCACTGAAATTCTGGTGCCTGCGCATCTGTGGTTACTATTACAGTAATAGACTCGCCATCTTCAATACTGTTAATTTCGTCTACATTAATTTCACTATTAAATAGTTCACTGACTAATTCAATAGTTCCAGAAGCAGAACAATCTCCAAGATCTACTTGTACTGAGAATGTGCCAGATTCATTAGTTTGCAATTGCTGTTCAGTTGCATCAGGAATTATTTCTCCGTTTTTATACCATTGATAGCTAATACCACCAATTGTACTTAGTGTTGTATTTCCTTGTTCAGGACAATATGGATTTCCTAAACTAGAGGCAATCGTAGCATCAGCTTCTCCAGAAGAAGCTTCTGTAATTGTTACTCTGTTGGAAAATGAGTTTGAAGTACATGTTCCATAATTGGTTTCAACGAAATAAGTACCTTCTGTACTAACAGATAGAGTGGGACCTTCAGCTATAAATTCAGATGTAGTAGGGCTTGTTTCTCTAAACCAGTTAAATGTCAATGATGGATAGTTTAATGGAGAATCATTATTACCGTTACCTGGGTTATCTATTGTTAATAAATAACTTCCACCAGTACAATAAGCACCAGTAGAAACTAGATTATTTATAGTAAATGGAGAATCTTGTAATTTAAAATATGCCGCGAAATTTGTTGAACCAGAACTATTTGAGGCTGGAGCACTACTTTTTACTCTTAATCTATAATTTTCACCAGCCGTAGTTTCTGGCATTGAAAATTCTAGTGTAACAGGTGATGTCGTAAACTCACCTGGTTGTGAAATATATATAATGGTTGAATCTGAAAAATCACCGTCTGGATCTGACATCTCAATACTGAACTGGTTTGATGATTCTAATGCACTTTCTGGTGAAAACACAAAAGACAAACTATAAGTATTAAATGTATCATTTGCACAAGCTTGCGTAAACCCTAAGTTTGGTGTACCTAAAACAACTTGAGCCTTTGCTTGCTCTTGAAAGGTTGAAATAAGCAAACAAAGACTAAGAATAAATTTATTCAGGTTTGTTGGGGTTAACATAAGTAGTACTGTAATTTTTTTACAAGCAATAGGTTTGTTTGGGGTAATTACTTTTTAATCATCGTCATCGTCAAAGTAATCGTTAGATGCAATAATTCTGTTGATTCTTAATCTAAAATCCGGATATTTTTTATGGCTTGCACCGATAAAAGTTTCTGAATCTGGTCCTTTTGAATATACGTTGTTAAATGCTCTACTACCGTACCAACTCTCTAAGTCATCGTTGTTGGTGTATCCTTTTCTAAAGATATTACCGTTACAGTTGTTAAAATAAGTTCTAACGAACTCAATTTTGCTTAGGTTGGTATTATTCATTTTAATTTTATCATCTATTACTACAGCTGGATTAAATCCAGATATAACGCTTCTGTCACTCACAAACGAAGTATCATTTCCAATATAAATTGCTTCTTGTACTAAGCCAATTTCAATATCTGATTCTAAATCGTTAGTTATATTTAGTAATGTTAAATTCTCTGCGTTTATATTTGTGTATTCTTTTGTTGGATCTACATCTTCCTTAAAGTCGTATGAAGAAATATATAGTGCTCTGGAACCATCAGGACTTGATACGTAAGGAGATCTTACAGCCAAAGAATTAACTAAGTTGCATTGAGCACCATAATTAAATTTATAGTCATTTTGGTTCGAACGGAACGAAACCATTTTAACCAATATTAAATTACCACCTAATAGATTAAAGGAATTTCCTTCACAATAACTTACCATTACATTATACAATATAGTATCGCTACCAACACCTGCAAGTGTCAATCCACTTAGATTTCCGTGTTGTTTTGTTCTTTTACCGGCAAATTCAATTCTTACATATTTTAATATTCCAGAATTACTCACGGAATTCTCGCCACCATAAACAATATCCATGTAAGAAGAAGGTCTAAGTCCGTAGTTTACTGAAGACTCATTGCCATGTACATTTAATGGAGCATCACCTAAAACAAAAATTCCGCCCCAATCTCCTGGTTTCTTAACACTTCTGTTTGAAGTAAAAATAATAGGATCTGTTTGCTTTCCTTCTGCTAGTATTTTTGAACCTTTACTAATTATAAGAGTACCTTTAGTTTTAAAATCACCTAAGATCACTGTACCTGGTTCTATGCTTAGTGTTGAATTATCAGTGACAAATACATCACCTACTAAAAGATAGGTATTACGTTTTGTTAATTTAGTGTCAATAGTAATCCTACCACTCAAAATTTGTGTAGGTTCCTCATATTCAATTTTACTTGGTTTAAACTCTGTCCATGTATCTAGCCAATTATCGTAGCCAATAATTCCTTTTTCTTGTTGAGCAAAACAATTGCTAATTAATAAAAAAGCAATAAGCGTAGTAAATGTAATTTTTCTCATAGTAGTTCAGTTCAGTTAATAAAATTTGGTCGGTTTTATGATAATAAACCAAACTTATGAATAAACCCTATGAAATACAAATAATATCGATGAAATACACTTAATTATAATAAAATGTTTTATTTTCTTACATACATATTAAAAATATCAAAATGGTTAAAATTTGAAGCATTTTTAGAGACGTAACCAAAAACCACAAGAATAAAAAAACCTCGACATTTAATGCCGAGGTTTAATAACTAACTAAATATAAAACAAAATAAAAAAACTAATTTTTTTAAAAATCGTCATATGTATGAAGTGATTTTAGGGTCTCTTCATAGAATAATATCGCAGCAATGAGATCTGATGTGTCTGAATAGGGTAGAATCTTTTTTTGAAATTCTATGGTACTTTCAAAATACTCACCAGAAGCTTCAATGTTTTCTTCTAATGCCTTCTTATTCTCTTTGGTTTCTGGGATACCTAATGATTCCATTGTTACTCCAGGCTTCGTTGCGAAGGCAATATTTGGTAAAATATTTACTATTACTTCAATTCTTTCAATATATAATACCAATAATTCACCTTTTGGCATATTATCTAAATCTGTTCGGCTATGGTATTTTGAAATACTTGTTTTGCCTGCGATGATACTTTGAGATTTCTTATCTTTTTTTTGAGCAAAACTCATACTTATCATAAGCAAAAAAATAGCACTAAAAAGTGTAATTTTAGTTTTCATATTCATGGGTTTGATTTGGACTTTCTAAAGCAAATCTATATAAATATTCCATAAAACCAAGAAAATTTAACTATATTTTTTAACATTTTAAATGCGTATATCTTAGATAAACGGCATTATAAGTGGATTAAAAGCATATTTAATCGATGAAATACTTTTGTTTTTGCAGTGAATTTTATTGTCGATTTTTAATATTTTGATAAAAAAAATTACATGAAAAATAGAATATAGGATTTAATTAAGACATTTTATTTTGGAAATTTTAAATACTAGATTTTGTGTTTTTTAACGGTAGAAAATGCTGCTTTATACATTTCATCGTAAAAATTCGGCATTCATATGATATTTAGGGAGTTATGAATTTAATCTATGAATTTTGACCTGAACCCAAATTCGAATTAAATGAGAAGATTAACTAGCCTAATATGTATTTTATTTTGTCTTTCAGCAATACATCTTGGCTACACTCAAGACATTTCAGACCTAATAGATTATCAAGAACGTCATTCATTATACGACTATAATGATCTTCAATTAAAAAATACGGATACAATACCAGACTTTAATTTAAAAGATGAAAAACTTAAACTTACTGGTACCATATACTTAAGTGATGGAGTTACACCTGCAAAGGATGTGATTCTATTTATTGAACAACCTGATGAAAATGGTAATTTTGATTTACGTGAGGATAATGAAAAGCGATATGTACATCATAGAGCTTGGGTAAAGACAGATGTTGACGGTAAATATACATTCTACACCTTTGTACCAGGTAATGATAGACGCTACAATCAGTTACAACAGATTTTCCCTGTTATAAAAGAGCCATTTAAAACTGAATATGAAATAGATACGTTTTTGTTTGAAGATGATCCATTATTGTCTAAAAGATGTAGAAATAAAATAACAAAAAAATCACATTCATCTAGAATACTAAGTCCTAAGAAGAAAGATGGTATTTTTATAGCAGAAAGAAATATAATTTTGAACCCTTAATTCTAAGTCTGTATAAATTAGTACCATAACCATGTTGTAAAAAAGTCGTAATTATGTATTGCGTCTTTTTTCTTTATCTATTCTACATTAAGCTAAGATACTTTCATGACCAGAATCCTTGACGAATAAGCACAAACTGCTTGTTCTAGTAGTCATTTCTTTAATGAGCACAAATTTTAAATTTGGCTCCATACCAAAGATATTAAGGTCTGCTGATGGTCCTATAGTTACAATATCACTGTAATAAATTCTTGTTTAATATAAATTATCACCTTCAGAATTATTTTAATTGTTATTCAATTATAAGATTCACTTCTTATGTTGAAGTCATAAACATACAAGATATTAATGCGACTTATGAAAGAATGCTTAAGAGTGATGTTAAATATCGCTTTGTTATTGATATGAAATCCCTAAGTTGATTTTGTAAATTTAGTTAAGCATTGGTCTTAATTTTTCCCAAACCGTTTTGGCAACAATTTTATGACCTTCAATATTTGGATGTATGCCATCTTGCTGATTTAATTCTTTAATACCACCAACTTCATTTAAAATAAAAGGAATGAAGCTAACATCATTTTCTATTGCTAAATCGGCAAATACAAATTTAAATTCCGATGTGTAATCCTGTCCCATATTTGGTGGGAGTTCCATACCAGCTAGGATAATTTCAGCATCACTATATTTCTCCTTTACAGTTTCAATAATGGATTGAAGATTGGATCTTGTTTCTGTAAGAGGAATACCTCTAAGGCCATCATTTGCGCCAAGTTCTAATAAAAAGATATCTACATTTTGTCGTAAAACCCAATCAATTCTACTTCTTCCACCAGAAGAAGTTTCACCGCTTAAACCAGAATTTATTACTGTATAATTAAGATTTAAAGAATCAATTTTTTGTTGTAAAATAGCAGGATAAGCGTCAGAACTATCATCTAAGCCGTAACCAGCAGTAATGCTATCACCAAAACACAGTATAGTTTTAGTCGTTCCCACCATATTTTCGTTTGAATCTTTTTCAGTTTTCATCTGACTTTCAGTTGATTTATCATTACCCTTATCACCACCACAACCTAATAAAACCATAACCACTATAAAATAACAAAACTTTAAGATATTAAGCTTCATACTTTCTAGTGAAATCAATTGCAATTGTGTATTTTGAAATTCGAACATAAGACGTTGTAAAAGTTGTTAAGCCTATGACAAAGATATTAAAGATTAACGGTTTGGAGAAGACCTATAAAAGTGGGCAAAAACAGTTAACAGTATTAAAAGATATTTCATTTGATGTTAAAAAAGGCCAAACTTTCTCAATAGTAGGACCTTCGGGAAGTGGCAAAACTACATTATTAGGATTGTGTGCAGGTTTGGACGAACCAAATTCTGGTAATGTTGAACTTTGTGGGCTTGATTTAAAAAATCTTAACGAGGACGAACGCGCTGAACTTCGGAATAAAGAGGTTGGTTTTATTTTTCAGAATTTTCAATTATTACCAACGCTTACAGCGCTTGAAAATGTGAGTGTTCCATTAGAACTGCAAGGGGCAAAGGATGCCATCCATAAGAGTAAAGAATTATTGGAAAAAGTAGGGCTTGCAGACAGGATGCATCATTACCCATCACAACTTTCTGGTGGTGAACAACAGCGAGTTGCTTTGGCTAGAGCCTTTTCCAATACACCAAGTATCTTGTTTGCTGATGAGCCTACAGGTAATTTAGATGAAGAGACAGGAGAAAAGGTTATACAATTGCTTTTTGATTTAAATAAAGAAGCTGGTACAACACTTATAATTATTTCTCATGACCTAGATTTAGCTAATAGAACACAACAAATATTAAGACTTAAAGGAGGTCAAATACTAACCAATCAAAGAACTTAAGTAAATTGAAACCAACATTTTCATGGTTATTTAAAATGGCATGGCTAGATGCAAAAGCCAGTCGTGTAAGATTGCTTCTGTTTATGTCTTCCATAATTTTGGGTATATCTGCGGTCGTTGCTATTCAGTTATTTTCTGAAAATCTAAGAGATAATATTAAAAGGCAATCTAAAAATCTCATGGGAGCCGATTATATTATAGATACTCGCCAAGAACCAACGGAGCGTGCTCAAGAAATTATTGACTCTCTACAACCTGATGCAATGGAAGTCAATTTTGTTTCGATGATAGCATTCCCGAAAAATGGAGGTACAAAATTAGTGAATGTTAGAGGTATGCAAGGAGATTTTCCATTTTACGGCACCATGAAAACAGAGCCAACTGTCGCTTCCAAAAATTATCAAGACAAAAAAGGAGCTCTAGTTGATGCTACATTGATGTTGCAGTATAATATTTTAACTGGTGATTCTATCAAAGTTGGTGAAGTGATATTTCCGATACTAGGTTCATTAAAATCTGTACCTGGAAGCAATGCTGTTTCAACTTCGGTTGCACCTCCGGTGATAATACCATATAGCTCAATTGATGATACAGAATTATTACAATTTGGTAGTCGCAAAGAATTTCAATTTTTTTATAAAGCATCAGACACGCTAGATTTAAATGCCTTTGAAGATAAAATTGATCCTATGTTAGATTTGGCAAATGCAGATTTAGACACACATACAAGTACAAGTCGTCGTTTAGGTAGACGATATGATAATGTTGGCAAGTTTTTGAATTTAGCAGCCTTTATAGCATTACTTCTTGGGTGTATTGGAATAGCTAGCTCAGTACATATTTACATAAAAGAAAAGCTTAAAGCAATTGCCATTTTAAAGTGTTTGGGAGCAAGCCGAAAGCAAAGCTTTTTAATTTTCTTAATCCAAATTTCTGGTATTGGTGTATTAGGCGGATTAATTGGATCATTTATTGGCGTGGTCTTACAAGGTCTATTTCCTTATATACTTAAATCATTTTTACCATTTGAAGTAGAAATGTCAGTTACTGTACAACCAATCATCATTGGTATTCTACTCGGATTATTTATGTCAGTGTTGTTTGCATTAATACCTTTATTACATACCTGGTATGTATCGCCCTTAAAGGTACTGCGAGTGAGTGAGGAGCCACAACAACCAAGGAAAGTGATCACCTTAGTATATTGCTCAATTTTACTTTTCCTGTTTTTATTTTCATTTTGGTTATTGAAGGATGCCTCTTACGCATTAATTTTTGTTTTAGGAGCAGTTATAACTTTTATTATTATAGCAATAGTCGCTAATCTCTTCATGAAATTGGTAAGACGCTTTTTTCCTAAAACTTGGAGTTTTACGTCCAGACAAGGCTTACTTAATTTGTACAGGCCGAATAATCAAACAGTTGTTCTTGTTTTAGCTATTGGATTAGGCACCTTTCTTATAAGTACATTGTATTTTACGAAAGATATTTTACTGTCAAAAACAGAAGTGGGACCTACTGCTGAAAATGCCAATATTATCATATTAGATGTACAAAGTCATCAGAGAGAAGAAATGGTATCTCAACTGAACGAAAGTGAAGTACCTATTTTGGATAATATTCCATTAGTAACCATGCGCATGCATCAAATAAAGGATAAACTTCTTAATGAACTAAGGCAAGACACAACAAGACAAGTAAGAGGTTGGATTTTAAATCATGAGTTTAGAACTACCTATCGTGATAAACTAATAGCGTCAGAAATACTTATTAATGGCGAATGGACGGAGGAATTAGGGCGTAATGAGCCTATAGTAATATCTATATCAGATAATTTGGCAGCTGATGCAAACGTTGAAGTCGGGGATAAAATAGTTTTTAATGTCCAAGGTGTTTTAATGGAAACAACTATTGGAAGCATTAGACAGGTAGATTGGGGACGCATGCAACTTAATTTTTCAATTGTTTTCCCAAAAGGAGTTTTAGAAGACGCTCCTCAATTTAGTGTATTCACCACAGCTGCTGAGAATGAACAAGTTTCTGCTAATCTACAGCGTAATTTAGTAGAGAAGTTTCCGAATGTAACTATCATAGACTTAAGACAAGTATTTAATATTGTTGAAGATATTTTAGACAAAGTTGCATGGGTCATAAATTTCATGGCATTCTTTAGCATCATAACTGGACTGATAGTTCTAATAGGATCAGTTAGAACAAGTAAATACCAGCGTATTAAGGAAAGTGTTCTTTTACGTACAATAGGTGCCAAAAATCCTCAAATACTAAAAATTTCTGCACTGGAGTATCTCTTTTTGGGAGCATTGGGTAGTTTAGTTGGTATTTTGCTCGCCCTTATCAGTGGGCTATGTTTAGCACTATTTATTTTTAAAGAACCCTTTACACCATCGGCAATTCCATTCGTAGTATTCTTACCTGGAATTACATTAATTGTTTTGATAATTGGTCTAAGTAATATTAGATCAGTATTAAATAGTTCTCCATTAGAAGTACTTAGACGAGAAGTATAAGAATTATATTAGATACAAATAGCTAATCTAATAGTGAGGTTATCCCATTATTAATAACACACTAAGGTGCCAGTAATGGTGCTTTTTTTATTCGAATATAATTCTAATAATCAGTATATTTAAGGCTAAAACAAATTAAACCAATTTTGCTCAATAAAAACTAAATTCATTAATGAAAAAATTATTCTACTTCTCAGTAATAATACTACTTTACGTTTCTTGTAATGATAATAATAACAAGATTGAAAAGGCAACTTTTGAGGACACCCAAGCCACTGTAGGTAAGAATTTCACAGGTAATAATGCGACCGTTTATCTAACAGCTCAAAATACGGATAAAAGGTTGGCTTTAGACTCAGAAAATCAATTTACAAACGCAAATCAACCCTTAGAAACGGAAATAGCTGTTTTTGTAAATCCAGAGAAAAAATTCCAGGAGTTTTTAGGAATTGGAGGTGCTATTACAGATGCGTCTGCTGAGGTTTTTTCAAAATTAACTGAAGATAAACAAGAGGAATTACTAAATGCCTATTTTTCAGATGATGGTATAAATTATAATATCATAAGAACTAGTATTCATAGCAGCGATTTTGGTTTAGGAAGCCACACCTATATTGAAGAAGGGGATAAGGAACTTAAAACATTTTCAATAAAGAAGGATAAGGTAAAACGAATTCCTATGATTAAACGTGCGCAAGCACTTATTAAGGATGATTTAGTGTTTTATGCTAGTCCATGGAGTCCACCTGCTTTTATGAAAACAAATAAACACATGCTTCAAGGTGGTAAATTGTTACCAGAATATAATCAGACTTGGGCGGATTATTTTGTGAAGTTTATTCAAGCGTATGAAGCGGAAGGAATACCTGTTTGGGGAGTTACCATTCAAAATGAACCTATGGCAGTGCAACGATGGGAGTCTTGTATCTATACAGCAGAAGAAGAACGAGATTTTCTAAAAAACTATTTAGGCCCAACCTTCGAATCTAACGGCTATAGCGATAAGAATATTGTAGTTTGGGATCATAACAGAGACTTAATTTCGCATAGAGCGAATACTATTTTTGAGGATCCTGAGGCATTTAAGTATGCTTGGGGAATAGGGTTTCATTGGTATGAAACATGGACAGGTGGTGATCCAAAATATGATAATCTAAAAAACGTTAAAGAATCCTTCCCAACTAAGAATTTACTATTTACCGAAGGTTGTCAGGAAAAGTTTGATCCTACCCAATACCAACGTTGGTCAAATGCAGAGCGATATGGCAATTCTATGATAAACGATTTTAATAGCGGAACAGTGGGTTGGACCGATTGGAATATTCTGTTAAATGAAAAGGGTGGACCAAACCACGTTCAGAATTTTTGTTTTGCACCAATACACGCTGATACAAAGAATAATGAACTTATTTACACACCAACATATTATTACATAGGTCATTTTTCAAAATTTGTTAAACCAGGTGCAAAATGTATTAGTACCACAACAAGTAGAAGTACTTTAGAGAGCTCATCTTTTCAAAATCCAGATGGGCAAATAGTTACTGTAGTGATGAATAAAACAGATGAACCAATAGCCTATAAACTATTAGTCGGTGAGAGTGAAATAGCTTTAGATATACCAGCTCATGCTATGCAATCGATTATATATTAGAAAAAGGATAAAATAGTATAATATTGTGTTAAAAGCGATGTTCTCAGATACTCATTTAATTATTAGTTTTGAAATAGTTGAATGAAACATAAAGTAATTGATACTTAATATCATTAAAAAGAAACATTCAAGACTCATCAAAATAAAAGCTCTTGTTATTCAGGGGCTTTTTTTAGAAATTAGTAATAAAGGGTAGGGATTTATGGACGTAACATGTTATATATTAAAACAAACTAAATTATTATGAAAAAATCAGTATTTATTTTTTTAGCATTTCTAATTTCCAATTGTTCAGATAATGATACAGTAGATCCAACTGTCTTTAATAACAACCTCTCGATTATAGAAAATCTAGAAAATGGTGTTGCAGTCTTAGATATTACAAACGCTTTAGGCGCTGAGGTATTCTATGGATTAGAATATGGTGGTGGATACATTTATTATGTTAATGAGATGGATGGTTCATTAATGGTTGCAACAAATTATTCTCAAATTGGAACTAAATCTTGGGGCGATCATTTTGATTTAACTAATGGTGAAGCAATTGGTGATGGGGAGTTAAACACCGAACAAATTGTTGATGG
>Ga0213859_10000896_pt1 | contig 13528 bp, 10 predicted proteins | sample PICome_2_FD_160133 | JGI IMG/M metagenome (GOLD analysis project Ga0213859, IMG submission 160133) | Coastal seawater microbial communities near Pivers Island, North Carolina, United States - PICO304 | ecosystem: Environmental > Aquatic > Marine > Coastal | place: USA: North Carolina... | reverse complement strand
CTGTATCTCAGTGTAGCCTACGTATACACCTACTTCTGGATAGAACACAGCAACCAACTTTGGCAACACTATTATAGCAAAGACTGCAGATAATGCAATAAGTCTTCTTGTCCATGCGAAATGTTTATCGTTCTTTCCAGCTTCACGTGCTTGCTGTACAAACCCTGCATTAGCATTGGCACGTTCCATGAGCATCTTCTGCTCTGCTTGTCTTGCTTTAATACTCTGACCCCAGATGGACATTACTCCACCTAAGACTGTTGAGCCAAGCATTGTTATTAGTTCTAGTGGTAATCCAAACATTATTATCTCTCTGGTCTAAGTCTAGGTATTGGGCTTGTCATTATTCCTGCAGGTCTAAGTTTTGGACGTGAAGATGTAGATGGTATTGTGTTATCGTTTTTTGTACCTTCTAAAACTATGACACCTATTTCAGGAGCAATTTCATCAATAATAGCATCTAATTCTTTATTAGATAATTTTTTAAACCCCTCCCACTCTTTACGCATTTCTTCTCTTGCATTACTTCGTGTTGCAATATCTGAAGCTCCACCTGTAGCTCTATTTTTAAGTCTATTTACAGCTAAATAAGCTGCTATTTTATCCTGAGTATCAGCGTCAAATTTAGTATTATCGTTTATACCGAGTCTTTTTAAAACACCACTACTTTTTAAATCTCTTAATGTACTACCAACAGTTTGATACTTACCTATGGCTGTTGTATTTTTCTTATACTTGTCTTTATTGTATTTGTTAAAAACACCACCAGCTTTTGTAAATTCATATATCTCTTCCATAGACATATCACTTACTTTTATTCCTTTAAAAGGCGTATCAAATAGTTCTGCATTACCAAACATAGTATCATAATTATCTGCTTCTTTAGCTTTTAATGCTTCAGTAAATTTAGAACCAGGAGTCATAAACACATAGTCAGGAACAGGACCAGTAGGTATACCTAAGTCATCATCAGTATACCCTTCTACAGTATTAACTTTTGGTTTAGGCATTTGTAAAGCATTAACCATTGCATAACTTGCTTTAATAGGTTTAAGGTCTTCTATATTTTTAGCCTTGATTACAACTTCTTTATCCTGCTGTGTTCTTATAGGTATCTCTAAGTCACGCCCTTCTTCTATAAGGTCTATATCTCCTATAAGGTTAAGAGCAGCTAGTTCTGTAACAGAGCTACCTGTAGCAGCAGCTATTTCAGATAAGGTATCACCTTTTTGTATTCTGTATTTGGCGGTAGGTAAAGCATTAGCTTTAGTAACACCTCTATCTACACCCATTAAAGGCTCTGGTATATTAGTCTGAGGTTGTGTCATTGTAGGAGGACGCATCAAACCTCTACGAGGGTCTTGCAAATCTGGGTCTTCTGTTTGTGACATATACGGAGCAGTATCTCTGGTGTCATTATACCCTCCAAGATTGTATGTGTCAACATTATATGCATCAAAAGGGTCAGCTAATGTTTCTTGTGTCACCTCTACTGGGTCAGGTATTCTAAACATGTAGCTTTCATAGACTTCCATAGGATATACAGGCTCTGGGTCAGGGTCTAAGTTACCACCAAAACTCTTTATCATGTCATAAATCTTTTGGTCTAGGTTTCTGTCATCCTCTTCAGGTTCAGTTACAGTAGGTGTACCTAATCCAACAGGGGTACTACTTTTAGCTTTGTCTCTACGTCTTTCACGAGACTCCTTAAACATGTCTTGAATTTTTTGAGCAGAAGAAGTAGTAGTCTTACCACCAAGCCCACCTATTCCGACAGACCCCATAGATTTAGCAGCTTCTTCATTAGCATTACTAGACCTAGCTTTGGGTGGCGCACTATATATACTACCACGTCCTCGTTCATAGTTCATATATTGATTAGGGTTGTATGTCATATCTATACCTGTATTAGATTGGGAATATGTAATCAAGACCTCTTGAGAAAAGCTCTGCTGCGAACTCGCCCAAGCCTGTTTCAAAAGCGTTGCTACCACCATCACTGCCATCAGCAGCAGCAGCAATCTTAGCTGTAACAATAGCGTTTTCTCTTTGTTTAGCATTCTCACCAGACCTCCAAGCCCAGCCCATTATGTCACGCTCTTGTTGTATTATATTATTATATGCTGTCATAGTCAACTGATTAGCTGCCATAGTTGCATCTCTGTTTGCTTGGTTGTTAGCAGCATTCTCATTTGTAGTTACAGATTGTAACCATTTAGCATTAGCCTGTTCTACTATCAAGTGGTTCTGTGCATTGAACTGGTCACGTGCATTTATCTGTGAAGCATTAAACTGTGCTAACGCATTAGCTTCACCTGCATTAAAACGAGACATAGCATTAGATTGTTCTGCATTAAACTGTGATACTACACTTGCTAAGTTTGCAAAGAACTGATTGGTCTGGTTCTCTGATGTTGCATTAAACTGAGCAGCAGCGTTGGTTGCAGCTTGGTCACTAAAGATAGAGTTTATGTTAGCTTGATGCCTGAACATAGTATTTTGTTGTTCATTGTCTAAGTTAGCCATATCCATTTGTAAAAATGATTGAGCATTTTGTACGGCTGCTCTTTGTCTATTATCTAAATTAGACAAATCTGTTTGAGACATTATAGCTGCATCAGCCATTACCTTGGCCTGTCTATTAGACAAATTATCTAAGTCTACAGTCTGAGCCATACGAGCATTCTCTAATGCAATAGTTTGTTCTGCACTAAAGTTAAGGTTAGCTATTTCAGATATACGTGCAGCATTCTTTACTTTAGTTTGAAAGCGTTGGTCAAACTCCAAGCCCATAAAATTAGCACGTTGTCTGGCTTTTTCCATAGCCATCTCTTGCTTATTAGCTGCATCCATCTGTGCAATAGGTAGTGCTGATTCCATAGCAGCTTGTACCACAGCCATACCTGCCATACTTGATGCAGACAATCCACGTGCTGCCATAGCTGCGTTAGCTGCTCTCATAGCACCTGCAGCCCAAGGAGGTGTATCTCCTCTTGCACTAAAGTCATCCATCAAGCCAGCTAGTTCATCTTGTACAGATGCAGCTTGTGATAATGCTAGAGTTTCCTCTACTTGTTTTTGATTTACTGTAGGGTCTTCACTGATTAGTTGGTCTGGTGTAGCCTGTAAAGCAGCAGGAGCATCTACAGTTTGTGCTTGGTCTAGTTGTGCTGCTTCTAAATCAAGTGCTGCCAACTCTCTTGGGTCTAGTTGTTGAGCAGTTACTTGAGCTTGGTCACTAACTTCGCCTTGTGCAGCTTGCATATCTGCTGTTGCTGCTGCTACATCAGCTTGAGACATTGTAGGGTCTACTGTTGCTGCATCCATCTGTTCAGGCATATCAGCTTGCTGTGCAGGTCCAGCTAAAGTTAATTGTGCTTGAGCAGCATCACCTGCTTGCCCAACGCCATCAGCTATCAAGCGTCTAGCATCACCCTCGTTTGCAACTACATTAGCACGTGTAACAGATGCGGTAGGGTCAGCCTGTATCTGCCTTGTCATTTCTTTACCAGATAACATTGCACCGTTTGCTGCTGTTGTGCTACCTGTATCAGAAGCAAACGTAGGTTTGGTATAGGTAAAATTAGTAACACCTGCATCTCTAGCTGCTTGAGGGTTAGGGTAGGCAGTTCCATCAGGACCATAAACAATAACTTGTGCAACTGCGTCAGGTAAGTTATTGTTATTATCTTGTGCCAGTTGTTTATTTTTTTGGTTGGCTCTAATATCATTGTTAATGGTAACAGCCGTAGTATTCTTATCATCCTGTCTACCAAGAGACTTACTAAAATCACGTATAGCTGCTTGATGGTTTGCTGCAGTCTTTTGATTTTGAGGTCTTCTATTAAAGTCTTTGATAGCGTTCTTCTGTTTAGGCTTCGTTACTTTTATATTTAAATCAGAAGGTTTATAGCTACCTCCTGGACCTGTACCTTTACTTGCAGAATACCCTTTATTAGCTTCTATAGGTCTACCCTCTACCATTTGCCTAGCTGCCATAGTATACTTACCCATCTTAGCTGCTGCTGCAGGGTTAGCTGCTAGGAATTGATTAATAGACTTCTCATCGGTAGGTCCACTATACCCTAGTGCTGGAAGAATTTTGTTAGTTAATGTTTCAGGTTTGAACCCTGCAAATTTCTTAGCCATTTTTTATTTCCCTAATTGCATCCACACAGAAGCTGCAATGAATGTTATTACTGCTATAGTTGACATCTTAATTATAGTTAACCATACACTTCTGCGTGTATCACGCCATGCTTCTAGTAAGCTACGCATTTCTTGTATATCTTTACGAGCGTCATCATCATGCAAGCCTACTTCTTTCAGTGCCTCACAAGCACCACGCTTTGCTGCTCTGTCTAACATTTCTTCTAGTTGTTCTGCAGTAAGCATTATGTTGTAGCTCCGTAAATTGTTCCGTTGTTAGTTAATGTGTAAGAGTTGCCACTATCTTCTATGGCCTTACCTGCTGCACCACCTGCTCCAAAAACACCGCTTGCGCCTCCACCGCTTCCTCCAGCACCGCCCCAACCGCCGCCACCGCCGCCATGAACGCCGCCAAAACCACCGTTAACACCAGTACCACCATTCCCAACAGAGTTGGCTGGATTAATATTAAAACCTGCACCACCACCACCTCTTAGGGTAGAAGAAGCATCTGCAGCACCATCACCACCATTTGGGTCAACAAGACCGTCAGCACCAAGTGAACCAACAATATTACGACCACCACCGCCAGCACCTCCAGCACGTCCAAAGCTTGCGTTAGCTGAAACAGAAATGCCACCGCCGCCGCCACCATCTCCACCAACACCGCCAGAGGCTCCAGACGCACCTCCATTACCACCAGCAGCATTCAGTACCCCACCAGCACCGCCTGAAAAAAACAAGTCATTATTTTTTCTGTAGCTGCTTTGTCCTGCACCGCCGCCAGCACCACCACCGCCTCCAGCTTTGGTATAATAATCACTATCACCGTGTAATGGACCAACAGAAGCACCTCCTCCACCGCCTCCACCGCCAGCAATGTAAGCACCAGAGTTATTGGTAATAGTTACACCAGAAACGCTAGAATTAATCTTTATAGCATGACCACCTGCTTCACCAGCATTTTGTGCTGCTGTTGGTGATGTTATACTTACGTTAGTAGTACCTCCACCTGCACCGCCTTTACCAATAATCTTGCCATTGTTTACAATAGTACATGGTATATCAATAGTTAATGCTGCCGTTGATGTGCTATCTGACCATATCCACAGAGATGAAGGGATAGTAAGTTGACCGCCAGAACTTATATAATCTGAAACTGTTATTTCTTGGAGTTGGCTTTGTCCATTTATATTTGTACCGCTATCAGGAATAGACAATTCTACGTTGGAGGATGCACCATAATATTCGTCAAAAGAGTTCTGCGCTCCTGAAGCCTTACCTATCAAAGCACGAACATCTGAGTCGTTTAGAGATACTTGTGTTGTGGTACTGCCACCTACTTCTAAGTGTATGTCATTAAGACTTATCTGACCGCTAGACTGAAGTGCCATTTATTAACTTACCTTTAAATACCACAATGCAGGTTCTCCACCTGAGTAATCAATAGCTTTTGGGTTATATAATGATTGCTGTCTTGACCTACCGCCGCCACCGCCATAACCGCCACGCCCATGTTCTGCTGACCCTGTATTACCAATATTAATATATATATTTCCACTTCCACCATATCCGTTTGCAGATATAGCACCGCCACCACCAAATGGGTTATGACCTGCATCTATAAAGCTTGTTACATAATAAGTTCCTGCACTTGTAGCTTGGAAATAATACCCATCGGCTCTCTCAAATGCTGTATCTGCAATACCAGTAAGCCATTTTGTTCCAGACGCAGGATTACCAGTTTCCTTGATTTGACCTCCATGTGGCGTAGTACCATACCCTGCAGCTACTGTATCACCTATTCCGTTAAGTAGGGATTTGTTGGATAGATTAAAAAAGTCTACGGAACCGCCTCCGCCGTTTTCATAACCTGTTGAAAGTGCAACGCCAGCACCACCAATTCTAGCCGCATATTCGGTTATTCTACTGCTAGAGCCTTTTGTTCCTACAGCCGTAGTTGAGCCGCTAGTGTTTGTTCCATGTCTAGCTTTTACTTGGGTATTATTATCCCCAACAATTTGCCACGTTGTGAATACTGTACTTCCAGTGCCGCTTCCTAAAGTCCAAGACCAAGCCTCCGTACCATTAAGAGTTATAGACCAAAGAGCTATACTTGAAGCACTCCCTGCTCCATTACCGCCACGGCCAACCATAACAAAGTTATACTTACCTGCAGATAAAACTGTACTAGTAGTAGCTGACGTTACAAGCGTGTAATATGGGCCACCATCAGGAACAGAACCATTAACTGCGCCACTGCTATCTGTATAGTCAAAAGCTGCTGCACCGTAGTAATCACTAAAACTATTTTGTGCGCCTGAAGCTTTGTCTATTAAACCTCTAATACTAGAATCATTAAGAGACACCTGTGAGGTAGAATTGGTAGTGCTATTAGCCTCATCACCAATGTCCTGTAAACTTATAGCTCCACTAGTCTGAAGTGCCATGTTTTATACTTCTCTTAGTTTACCTTTTAGTTCGTCTACTTCAGCTTTAAGTTGATTAACTGCTCCCACAAGAAGCCCTATAACTTGGTCATACTCAACACCTAAAAACTCTTCTGGCTTCTCAGGGTCTTTACTGTGAAAAGGCATTTTAGTTAAAGCCACTGCAGTAGGTATAACTTTTTCTACTTCTTGAGCTATGACTCCTAAAGCTTTTTTACCACCTTTTTTATAAGTAAACTCATAAGCTTTTAATTTTTCTAGTTTGTCTAATGGGTTTTTAATTTCTTTTACATTTTCTTTTAAACGTATGTCAGATACAGTTGTAGAGTATGCTGTTATGTTACCATCTACGTGCAGGTTTCCTGAGTTATCCAGCCTCATCTCCTCTGCACCAGCAGTGTACCAACGGATACCTACAGATGCATCATAGAAAGTGTAGTCGTGTGTATTACCACTATAAATATCAACAGTGCTAGAGTTTCTTCTACGGTCATCTTCTAGTCTGATTTCTGTGCCACTTATTGTAATACCATAGTTACCACCACCTGTATATGTTGTGTTAGTATCTGTAACTGTTTCAGTAGCAGTTGCAATACCAGTAACGTGACCGTTACCATCTAGTGTAATATCTTGAATGTAAGTTCTACCACTGTTATTAGATGAAGCTGCTGCAGAAATGGTAGGGTGTGTAACTGGTCCAACAAAAGATGTAGCTGTAATTGTTGTACCTGTGATAGCTGCAGGGCTGTTAGCACCAATAATTGCACCGTCAATGCTACCACCATTTATATCAGCAGTATCAGCAACAAGGCTATCTATATTAGCTGTACCATCAATATACAGGTCACGCCACTGCTGTGTAGAGCTACCTAAGTCATATGTGTCATCATCGTCAGGTATCATGCTACTGTCAATGTCTGCACCAAAAGTAACACTATCTGTACCTGCATTACCTAAAGTAAGGTTACCATTTATAGTAGCGTTACCTGTGACAGTAATGTTACCACCTACAGATAAATCAGCAGAAGCGGTCATGTTACCTGTAAATGTAGAAGTTTCATCTACAGTAAGTATATCTGTCCTTAATGTTCCATCAAAAAAACCGTCTTTCCACTCAATGGTAGGTGTACCTAAGTCGTATGCATCGTCTGTCTTTGCACGTACAACACTTGATGTAACAATGAAGTCTTGCGATGGACCAAGGTTTTCAATGGGTGGGCCATTACCTATAGTACCATCATGTGTGTGTCCAGTAGAAGCGTTGAATGCTGCTTCAATCGCATTATATTCAGCATTAAAGTCTGCAGCGTCAATGACACCGCCTGTAACTATGTTTCCTGCTGCTTGACGTGTATATCCTGCCATGATTATTGCCTATCGTTTTGTCTATATTGTAATACTGCTGAGTCTAGTGTAAATGGTGGGTCTGTGCTGTCGCTACTTATTCTCATTGCCACCGTGTGAAAAGAGCCTATTAAGTTTTCATTATATACTTTCTTAACCTTACTACCATATTTAACAGTTGAAGCTGCGTCAGTTTTATCTTGGTAAACAGAGTCTACACCACCATATAGGAAAACACCACCGCCACCTGTAGTAGAACCAATTTCTATCTCTGCTGGCTGTACAATCCTTGAATCACCACCTGAGTCAAAATCAAATAGAAGTCTAAACTTTAAATCCATTTGACCTGTAGGGTCTGTATACAAAGTTAACTTGTATGCTGTCTTACGTATCTCAGGGTCTGTTAATGGCATATAGGGTGTTTCAATAATAGTCTCTATATTGTCACCACCAAAACCGTTTGTTTGCTCCATCTCATAAAGGTAACCATCTTCATTAGCAAACATAATAGATTCCGATGTACCAGCATACACAGAGTCTGCTATATATACTTTCATACCTTTTGTAGTAGACCACTCAATACCGTCTGCACCTTGAGCAATAAACTTTGTTGCCACTAATCCTTCAGCAACAGATTTATCTTTAGCCTCAAGGTAAGCAAAGATTCTATACTGACCTTTCTCTCTAAGTATAACAGAAGCAAACTGAGTTGTCGAGCCTAAAAAGTCATTTGAGTCTTTATGTATCTTATTAGATGCAACATCAAGTGCAAAGTCACCAATACGGTCAGTAGCAGCTAGTAGTCTTAGACCGTCTGGTGCAAGGTACATAACGTCACCACCAAACTCTTGCACACTATCTGGACTAATACAACCAATCTTATCAGATATAGGCTGCAAGTTAAAGTCAGAAGATGTATTACCTAGTAATTTTTTTACAGAGTCTTTAGTAAATATGATTAGCTGTTCACGGAAAACTATCATACCAGTAACATCTGCACCTACTGATATACTACCTGCACCGTCTGCTGAAGCAAAGTTATCTACTGTAAAAGGTGCAGTAAAATATATAGTACTACCCTTAGAGTAAAATGCAGCGTTCTTAAATATAGTAACTAACTCTGCACCTTCAACATCTGTGTTAATCTTAGGGCTAGATACTGTTAAGTATTCTCCTGTATTACCAGATGTGTTGTATATCATAGGATAATGAACACCATCAACAAATACTACTTTGTCATCACCTGTAAAGTTAAACTCAGCTTTATAACATTTACCACCACCTGTTTGAGAAGATGTTACAATGTGAATCCACTCATTACCAGTGCTGTAGTAGAAAGCTGTTTTAGCATCCTGTGAAGATGATAGGTCACTAAATGATAATACAGTGTTGTCAGATATAGTTTGAGCAGAAGATAAAACAATGTTACTCTGGTCAGACACAGAAGCTACTGTAACATCACCAGATATACCTGTACCTGTAACAAACATACCTGCTTGTATGTTAGTAGTAAAAGAAAGGACAGTATTATCTGCTAGTGTTTGATTAGTAGAAAGTACTATATTGTTTTGGTCTGTTACTGTTCTTACTGTTACTGTACCAGAAACATCTGCACCTGTAATAACCATACCTTTAGTAATAGTACCAAAGCTTGCACCTGTACCTGCAATAGTTATTGCTGTTATTGGGCCTGTTGAAACTGCAGTACCTGCTATTGTAGCTGCTGTTATAGCACCAGAACCATCTACTGTAGTTATTGTAATAGTTGCATCATTAGCTGTAGTAGCACCATCTAGTTCAGTACCTACAATAGTAATAGTTTCGTCTTGTGCAAAACCTGAACCACCAGAAGTAATAGCTACTGAGTATGAACCCCCACTTCTAGTAATATTAAATGTAGCACTTGTACCAGAGCCACTATAACTAGACTGCGCTGGGTTAGTGGTTGTAACATCACCTACTGTGCTAACAGTAACTGTTGCATCATTGGCAGTAGTAGCACCCCCTAGAGATGTACCTAGTAATGTTATTGTTTCGCTTGCTACGTACCCTGTACCTGCAGCATTAATTGTAGCTGAGTATGTACCGTCTGTATTTGTTACATCAAAACTAGCACTTGCACCACTAGCTGATGCTGTACCTGTTACAGCAGAGTATGAAAGTATTCTATCTAATACAAGAGTAGTGCTGTTTGATATAGCACCATTAATAGTTGCAGTAGCAGTATTATTATCCAGCGCAACAGATGTGCTTGAAGACACTGCACCGTTTACTGTAGAGGTAGCTGTCGTTAATTCTGTCACAGCATCAGTATCTACTTTACGAGCTACTACAGCACGTCCACCTGATACTACATGTAAACCTACTACTTTACCTGTGCCTGGTATTTCTCTGTTTGTGTACTTCTGGTAGCCTCGCATCTTGGTGTAACCACCTTGTCTGTCTGGCTCCATGTTTTGTAGTATAGTAGCAGAGCCAATAGCATTTAAACCCTGCTGCAGGGGCGACATGTTTGAAATCAAACCACCCTTAAATTCAATAGGAAATGTTGACCATTGTACTGCCATTAGAAGTGTACTCTCGTATCTCTAAGATATTCTGTTCTGTTTATATTTATACTTCTTAAGTACTTGATACTTTGTTGAAACTTTTGAAGTGCAGCATTTGCGTTAGGCGTATCGCCCCTAAACTGGTAGGCATAATACATTGCACCATCCACAATACAAAACCTATACTGCTCTGGTAGTGCTGGTACGTCTGTTGCACTCTCTAGGTCATACCCTGTTCTGTAGTACTCATATATTAATTCATAATTTTTATCAGGAGTAGGCCAGCATATAAGTTCTCTGTTTGGTGTTCTTATAATATGACTAGGTACACCTGTGTCATTTGTGTTGAACTCAGAATCAGCATACTTTTCTAAGTACTCTTCGTATGACATTATCTTTAGCTTGATAGTACCTACGTTTAGTGTAGCACTTCTTCTAATTCTAATAGTGTTTAAGTCTACAGTCTTGGCATCATTAGGGTAACTGTATCTAGTTACACCTGCAGTTAGTTCTTCTGTTTGTTCTACATGGTTCCAAGGCCATTCAAACTCTTCTTGATTTATGTGTCTTATAGAAGAGTTAACTGAGTCTTTTGCAAAAGCAAAGTAACCAGACACACTATCAAAATTATCTGTAGTAAGTTCTACTTCGTTTAGTCTGTTGTTAACATCGTTAACTAGTCCTATAAAATCATATGCCATATTACTTCTCTTTTACTTTTAGAAAGATGGAGCGTTCAAATACAAGAGCAGCACCAGTTGATATTTGACAAGTAATAGTATACTTTTTATTATTTGTACCCAAAGCAAATCTTGCAGTTGCTACTTTACCAGATAGAGTAGATTGAACGAATTGTAAGCCATCCACTACTTCAGCATTTGATACTTGTTCTTTAGTACCATCTGCATCTTTAATAAACCAAGTAGCAGACGCTAAAGTATCATCTGGTATGAAACGTGACCAGTCTACACTGTAGTCAATAGTTTCATCAGGGTCTTTATCAGGCCAAGTGTACGCCATTGTGAATCCTTATTGTGTTATAAATACTGTGGTAGGTTGGTCTTTGTAAGATTCAACAAACACTGTAAAGTTTTCTGGTGGTATAAATAGGGTTGTTGGTAGTCCTTGATTTGGGTCAGATAATGTAACTGTAAAATTCTCTGGTGGTATAAACACTGTCCTTGCACCAATGGACAGAGAAGGTGGTGGGTCTATAACTACGACACGTGATTTGCCGAAGAATGATTTCTGTTCCTCAGATAACTCAAGTATATTATCTGCAGGTCTAGGAAGGTTTAGACTGAAGACACCTTCAACACCTAGAGGAAATACACTACAGCTACCGAAGATAAACGAAGGACCAACAAAGATACCTTCTGTAGATACTGTTGATGGTGTTACGTTAGCTTTACCAAGAACAGATGTAAACGCTGTTACTGCTGTTCCAGCAGAAGTACTATCTAATGTTGTATTAGCATCTCCATCAAAAGCGTCTTCTGCTGTTCCAAAGCTTAGTGCTAAAGATACTGATGGCGATGTAGGGTTAGCAGTTAATGTAAAGTCTGCGAAGTTTAGTGAAACTGCTGTAGTAGCAGACAAGCTAGGAGGTATAAAAGAAAGACTAAATGATGGACTTCCTAAAACACCAGATGCTAGGCTAGAAGGTAGGACAGGATTAGCAGTTAACGTAAAGTTATTTAGTGTGGCTACAAAGCCCTGTGTGTTAACTGAAGAAAGTGTTACATTAGCTGGTTCGGGTACAACAAAACTTTCCCCTCCACCTATGACACTTTCTGCAAAGGTACTAAAGCCTAGCATTTTTTAGTATCCTTATGCTTGTGATTCAGACCAACTTAAACGTCCTGATATTATGAATGGGTTTGTGCTAGACACAGTAGATGGGTCTTCTGACAGTTGTGCTACCATAGTAAGCACATCAGGACCATCTGGATAGACGTTATCACCTCCCATAATAGAGTTACCTAATGTAGCAATTTCACCCAAAGTTTCAGTAGTCAACACAGGCTGTCTTGCAGTAGTTCCTGTACCACCCTGAACTTCAAAGTTATAAACACTCAAGCCACCCTGTATTGTATCCGTATTAATATGGTTAATTAGTTGGCTCAAGCTTGGGTTTGTCACACGTTCCCATTCATTCGTACTTAGCTGCCCATTTAGTATTAATCTAATTGTAGCAGCGTGTGTAGATAAAACACCTACAGAGTTTAGAATAAGTTGCATTCTGTTAATAATTTCACGTTCACCTAAGAAACCTGGCGCACTAGTATCAACAGATGGTGCTAGTCTGATACTAATTAGTGGTAGCTCTTTATTAACACTAATATTATCACCACTAGCAGCACCGATATTATAAGTACTTACTGTACCTGTAGTACCTGTAGGTTGCTTACTAACAAGTAGTAAATCACGAATAGCTTCTGTATTTCTGCTAGTACCTCTTCTACAAACAATAGAAGGTAAGTATGGTTGATAAGGACTTATTACAGTGCTTGATGGGTCTGCTAATACGCTGTCTGTTGCTAAATCAGCACCAGTAATTACTGTTCCCTTTGTACTACTGTTTAATGCAGAGTTTGGTGCATCTAGTTCAATAGCATACCCAATAGGATAAAGAGCATACCCAAGTCTCTGATAATATAGATTACTATATGCAACGTTACCATCTGCTGTTAACTGTGATACACCTGTAAGAACTAAGTTGTTTGATGTAGCATTAAAGATGTAGGCTTTATCAGGGTCAAACCTACCATCCATAATAACAGATGTACCCCAGTGTGCTAGTGCAGGAACATAAGTCGGAGTTCCAGTGTTTTGTATTTCATATCTAGCAGGGATGTTACCAGAGCGCATGTACGCTTCAGTAAAAAAGTTACCGTGTACAAAACTGTGTACATATCTAACATTACCATGCTGGTCTTTAAAACCAAACCTAACCTTACCAGCACCATACCAAGAATAGTCTACATAGGCCATCTGTATTTTGTGAATATCTAAGTTAAACCCTGTATATCCTGT
>Ga0213859_10000895_pt1 | contig 13534 bp, 14 predicted proteins | sample PICome_2_FD_160133 | JGI IMG/M metagenome (GOLD analysis project Ga0213859, IMG submission 160133) | Coastal seawater microbial communities near Pivers Island, North Carolina, United States - PICO304 | ecosystem: Environmental > Aquatic > Marine > Coastal | place: USA: North Carolina... | reverse complement strand
GAGTCAAATGTATTAAATGTAGGTAAAGCTATTCCTGAAGGTGGTACTGTTACGTATACAGTTACTGTAGCATCAGGTACAAACTCTTATGGGTCAGGTAATAAATATTATATTGATGGTGTTGTAAGTCCTGCACTTACCTTAGATGTAGGTAAAACATACAGATTTGATATATCTGATTCAAGCGTAAGCGGGCACCCGCTTAGATTCTCAGAAACAGCGAATGGCAGTCATGGTGGTGGTTCTGTATACAGTACAAACGTAACTGTAAACGGTACTGCAGGATCCTCAGGTGCGTACGTAGAGATACAAGTTACTGCATCTACTCCTGCATCGTTACATTATTATTGTACAAACCACAGTGGTATGGGAGGTGCGATTACAACACAAACCGCTGAATCTGTGGTGATATCTGAAGTGTTTAGTCGTGTTGCAACTTTCTCAAGATCTTTCTCAGATAGTTACACACTTGATGATACTGCAAGTCCTTCGGATGAGTTAAAAACCGATGTAAACATTAATAAAGGTAACATAGTAAGCATTGGCGACAGCGCTCCTACGTTTACTTTTAGTACAAGTTTTTCAGACACGCCTACAGTTACAGAGAGTCTTGCATACTCATTTACAACTTCATTTGCAGATTCAGTAACGTTGAGTGAAGTGTTGACCTCGGGAGCAGGTAGTATTTATACAGACACTACTTCTATTTCAGAAACTTTAGCACATAGTTTTGGTAAATCTTTATCAGATAGTGCTACAATAACAGAATCGATAAACGTGGTCTTGGTCTCTGGATCAAGTAGTGTTCTTAACACTTCAGCGTTTAACACTAGTGTATTAAATTAATTGGAGAAATTTTATGATAAACGACGGTTTAAAACTTACAGGTAAGTTAAAAATTGCTCTTAACGGAGAAACTGTTCAAGAAGTCGATAACCTTGTGGTTACTGATGGTAAGGAATATGTTGCCTCTAGAATGAAAGATGCTACCGCAACGGCTATGTCACACATGGCTATTGGTAGTGGTTCTACTGCAGCTGCAGCTGGTGATTCCTCTTTAGGAACCGAACTAGGCCGGGTTGCGTTAACAAGTACTAATGTATCAGGCGCTGTTGTCACTTACCAAGCGACATTTGCTGCGGGTACAGGTACAGGTGCTGTTACCGAAGCAGGTATTTTAAATGCCTCTTCTTCTGGTGACTTACTTTGTAGAACTGTTTTTTCAGTAGTAAATAAGGGCGCGTCTGACTCAATGACAATTACTTGGACTGTAACAGTTAGTTAATTTTTAAGGAGTTAGCTAATGGCTGTTAAGTTCACCAACAACGCAGCAACAACTCTTGCCGCAGGGATAAACAGTAGTGCTACTAGCATTTCCGTTACTGACGGATCTGTTTTCCCATCATTAAGTTCGGGAGAACATTTTTACTGTACTTTTGACGATACTACTAATGTAGAAATTGTTAAGGTTACAGCAAGAAGTAGCAACACACTTACTGTTGTTAGAGGGCAAGATAATACAACTGCACGGGCGTTTAGTTCTGGAGATAAAGCAGAACTAAGGGTCGTTGCGGCTTTACTAGAAGATGTAAAGACCGAAGTTACATCTACACTAAGCGTTGATACATTCACAGGCGATGATTCAACAACTGCGTTTACCCTAAGTCAAGCCCCCTCAAGCGAAGATAATTTAATTGTATTTATTGAAGGTGTTTATCAAAATCCCGGAGATTTTACTTTATCAGGAACCACGCTTACGTTAGACAGTGCTCCATTAGCAGGGCGTAAAATTGTTGCTTACCATGTAAGCGGAGCAGTTTCAGGTAATAACCTCAACCACGATCAGTTTACATTTGATGCAAATAATTCACCTGCATTTACTTTAAGTATTGCACCTATCCATGAAAATAACACACAAGTTTTTATTGATGGTGTTTATCAGCAAAAAGATAGCTATTCAGTTTCAGGCACAACGCTTACGCTAGATGCTAGTCCTGCCAATGGTGCGACAGTAGAGGTCATGACCTTTACACAAACTGATGTAAATACTATACCTGCATCTTTTGTTGCAGGGTTAACAGAAGTAGCTGCTGTAGGTTCAGATCATTTGTTGGTTTACGATGCTACCGATGGTGCATTGAAAAAGGCATTGGCTTCAGACTTAATTGAAACCGTAGGTGCCACGCCAACTTTCTCGACTGCTAATATTACAAACACCACAACAGGTGACTCGTTGTTATTTACAACAACCGAAGATTCAAGCACAGCAGCACCTGTTATAACCTTAAAAAGAAACTCAAGCTCACCTGCTGATGCAGATTACTTAGGGCAACTTAAGTTTAAAGGTGAGAATGATGCTGACCAAGAAGTTGTATACGCAAAGATTACAAGCAAGATACAAGATGCTTCAGATGGGAGTGAAGATGGTTTACTTGAGTTTGCTAACATCAAAGCAGGTAGCCAAACAATTACTGCAAGGCTTAAATCAGATAAATTACAACTACTTAACAGCACAGGGTTAGAAGTAGCAGGTTTAACTTACCCAACCAGCGATGGTTCAAACGGACAGGCTCTTGTTACTGATGGTTCAGGTAATTTAAGTTTTTCAACAATATCAGGTGGTGCAAGTGCTATTGATGGTTTATCAGATGGCACAACACAAGGGACAAGAAACACTGGATTAGGTACAAATGCTTTAGATGATGGCTCATTAACAGGTACACAAAATACTGCTGTTGGACATTCTGCTGCAACATCAAATACTTCAGCAACAAATACTAATGCTTTTGGCTACTATGCTTTAGGCAACAATACTACAGGTGCTAACAATTCTGCTTTTGGAACAGAATCATTAGGAGCAAACACTACTGGACATAGCAACTGTGCCTTTGGTAAAGAATCATTACTATCTAATACAACAGGAAATGAAAATGTAGCGATTGGAACAAATGCTCTAAGAGTAAATACCACAGCTTCCAACAATGTTGCAGTCGGTGTTGAGGTTTTAGATGCTAATACCACAGGAACTCAAAATACTGCAGTGGGTAAGGCTTCAATGTCTGCTAATACAACAGGAAATTATAATGCTGCTTTTGGTGCTTACTCACTACAAAACAATACAACAGCAGAACGTAATACTGGACTTGGGTACTATGCATTACAAGCAACTACAACAGGAGGAAATAATACTGCTGTAGGTATGAACGCAGGAAGAAACATAACTACAGGAGTAAGTCATACAGCAGTGGGTCACCAAGCTTTAGATGCTTGTACTACAGGCAATAATAATACTGCTTTTGGTAAAGATGCTTTAGGTACTTTAACAACAGGTGGTCATAATGTCGCTTGTGGTCTTAATGCTTTAGCAGCACAGACAACTTCTAATAATTGTACTGCTATGGGTTCAGGTGCAGCATTTGTACTCACCACATCCGATAAATCAACTTGTATAGGAAGAGAAGCGGGGGTAGCAATTACCACAGGCAGTAATAATGTTTTTCTAGGTGGTTCAGCGGGCTATAACACAACCACAGGTGATAATAATGTTGTTATTGGGACAAATGCAGCTTGTGCAAACAGCACTGACTACAGGTGTTTATTTATCTCCACTGTAGGCGGTAGTGGTAAAGGCAACCATACAGGATTTCTTTCCGCAGGTAGCTCAGCTAGTATTTATCAAGGTAATAATTCATCTTCTTGGGCTACAACATCAGACAGAAGAATAAAGAAAAATATTGTAGAAAATACTGATGGTTTAAATAAAATAGAACAAATACAAGTTAAAAACTTTGAATACAGAACAGAAGACGAAATCACTGATTTTGATAATCCAAAAGCTGTAGCAGTAGAAAAACAAGGTGTACAGCTTGGCGTGATTGCCCAAGAGATACAAGAAGTATTACCTGATGTAGTCAAAACAGAAGATTCAGGATGTATGCGTGTAGACCCTGATAACATTACTTGGTATTTAGTAAATGCTGTAAAAGAATTATCAGCAGAAGTAAAAGCACTTAAAGAAAAACTAGGAGAATAATATGACAACTCAAACTGTAGCCCAAGTCTTAAACGCAGGTATTGATTCCGCAACTTTAATTAATGGTATAGATGATGGTTCAATTGTCAGAGATGATTTAACCCAAGAAGAAATAAATACTTTAGTTCAACAAAATGTTGACCACTTAGAACTTATCTTAGCTTACGACGGCACGAATGAAACACCAAATGTGGTCGGATCATCTAATAGTAAAAAAACAACTTGCTCTGATGCAGTAGCAACAGGCAAAGCATATATAGAAAGTAATACCTAATGGCAAACACTAAAATACCAAGCGAGTTAATAGACGGAACTTTAGGCGTTGCAGGCATTTCATCTTCTGCTGATGCTACAGCGATTACAATTACAAGCGATGAAAACGTAGGGATAGGTACTGCAAGCCCAAATCAAGATGGTTTTGATGCTAATGCTACAGTTTTATCCGTAAAAAGTGCAAACAATGGTGAAGGTGTTTTAGAACTCATAGGCGGTGGTAATAACTCAGGCGACGAAATATCAGTTATAAACTTTATGAGTCAAGCTCAAGCTAATCCTGCAGGGCAAATAAAGGCATTAAGAAATACAGCAGACGATGAAGCAAGCATAACTTTCAGTACTTCAGGCGCAGAACGAGCAAGGATTACTGCAACAGGATACGTGGGCATCGGAACTGCAAGTCCCTCAAAATTATTTTCCATATCAGGTGGAGATTTTAGTTTTAATGCAGGTACAGGCAATCTTGGTAATAAATATATGATTATCAATGCAGGTGCAAGTAATGATGGTGGCTTTATATTACAAAGGGACAACACAAATCAATGGCAAATTGTAAACTCAACTAATGACGGTGACCTTTTATTTTATTCATATGGAACAAACAGTACTGTTTTAAACATAGATAGAAGCACTGGTGTTATTCAATCAGGTACATCAACAACAGCCAAAGGTTACAACATATTAAACTGGGCAGGTTCAGGTTATATAGGCTTGACAGGTGACCTTACAGGTTATACAGCAGGTACTTATTCAACTCTTAAAGCAAATGGTTCTTATATTTATTTTGACATTGGTGGTAGTTATTCTGCATATATGCAAAGTAACGGAACTATAAATGCAAATTCGGATAGAAGGTTAAAACAAAATATTGAAACCCTTTCTACAGGTCAGCTTGATAAGGTCTGTAATTTAAGAGGTGTCAATTTTGATTGGATTGATGAGAGAGCTACAGGGACACAAGTTGGACTTATAGCTCAAGAAGTCCAAGCAGAATACCCTGAACTTGTTGGAGATGGTGGTATAGAAGATGGAACTTTGACGGTTAATTATGCAGGATTAGTTTCACCACTTATTGAAGCAATCAAAGAACTTAAAACAAAACTTGAAGCAGCAGAAGCAAGGATTACAGAACTAGAGGGATAATATGGCAAACACTAAAGTCACATCAAGAGTTATAGCAGATAATGCAGTAGGCATTACACAACTTAATGTGTCTGATGGTAGTAATGGACAAGCACTTACTACTAATGGTAGTGGTACACTTAGTTTCTCAACTATATCTGTTTCACAAACATTAACTGTGGTAGGTAGAAGTAGTAACACAAATATAACCGTAACGAGTGGCACACTTGCTGTAGAAACTCGTTCAGGTTCAAACGTAAACGTAGGAGTATAAAATGGCAGCAAGATTTCCTTTAATCGTAGATGGTAGTGGAACACCAGCTATTGAGGAGATAGCAAGTGGTGATGTTCTGGATCTTACAGGATGTCAGGTTAAACTAGGAACAGAAGCAACCTTAACAGATGGTGCTACTGTTTCATGGGATGTATCTACATCGCCAATAGCAAAACTTACTTTAGGTGGTAATAGAACATTATCCGCCCCAAGTAATGCTGTAGGCAGTGGTCAATACATATCCTTGCTACTTATCCAAGATGGTACAGGTTCAAGAACACTAACCTGGAACGCTGTATACGAATTCAAAGATGATACAGCACCAACGCTTACAACTACTGCATCTAAGGGTGACCTATTCACATTTAGATACAATGGCAGTAAGTGGCTCGAAGTAGGCAGAAACCAAAACTTAACACTGAGCTAACATGAGTCTATTAGCAGTTGCAGGAGCAAACTCGGCATCGGGTGCATACGAAATATCTAATTCTTTAAAATTAGAAGCAGACAATTCTGAAAATCTTTATAGAGATTTAAACGCAAGTACAAGCACAACAAAATTTACTCATTCTATGTGGGTAAAAAGAACAGAACTTACTAATGCACAACTGTTATATATGAGAGGTGTTGCAGGTAATGAAGCTACCTTATTAAGGTTCTCAGGTGAGTCAGGATATGAGCATGGCTTACAAATAGATATCGGTGGTAGTGGTACTAACGCAAGAAGTGTTACAAATAGGAAGTTTCGTGATCCTCATGCTTGGTATCATATAGTGTTAGCTGTAGATACCACACAATCAACTGCTGCAAATAGAAGAAGGTTATATATTAATGGTGTAGAAGAAACAGACTTTGGTATGAATAATACACCTTCTCAAAACTTTGCAATGGAAGTTTCTAGTGCTAAACACAGATACGGTGCTTACAACGATACAGACAACTATGCACCTTTTAGTGGATATATAGCAGAATGTCACTACATTGATGGTTCACAATTAGATGCTTCAAGTTTTGGTGAGTCAGATGAAGATTCAGGTATTTGGATTCCAAAACAATATACAGGGTCATATGGCACTGGTGGTTATTACTTAAAGTTCAACGATAGTTCTGCATTAGGTAATAATTCAGCAGGAGATGGCACAGATTTTACATTAAGAAATATAGCAGCAGCAGATCAAGCAACAGATACACCATCAAACAACTTTACAATATTTAACTGTGTAAGGCGATATAATGCTGATGCACTAACCATTAGAGATGGTGGCACTACAATAAAAAGAAGTTCAGCTACAAATTGGTCAACAGCATTTAATACTTTTGCTGTGAACAAAGGTAAATGGTATTGGGAAGGTGAATTATATACAAATGAGGGTATTCAAATGTTTGGACAAACACCACAGGCAGCTACAGAAGTAAACATAAATATTGACTGGTATCTTGGTAAAAATTCAGATAAAAGTGCTGGAGCAGGATATTATGGATCAGGTGAAGATGTTTATTATGAGGGTGGTTATGTACATTCATCAGCTTCTACAACAGGCGATATCATAAGTGTAGCAATGGATTGTGATAATAATAAAGTGCATTTTGCTGTAAATGGTGTCTACACAAACAGTAGTGACCCTGCTAATAATACTAATGGTTTTGCAATGACAGACGAGTATCAATATTTTGCTATGGCTACTTATAATGGTAGTCAAACATATAGAGCAAATTTTGGTGGCTATACAACTATCTCAATATCAAGTGCTGCCAGTGATGCAAATGGATACGGAACTTTTGAATATGCACCACCTTCAGGCTATTATGCCCTATGCACTAAAAATTTAGCAGAGTACGGATAATGGCTTATACAACAATAGATGACCCTTCAGCATATTTTCAAACACTAACCTATAATGGTAATGGTAGTGCTAGAACCCTTACCTTTACAGGTAACAGTAACTTACAACCTGATCTTATAGTCTTTAGAGAAACAGGAAGGGCGAGGGACTGGATGACGACTGACACTAGCAGAGGTCTTACAAAATACCTTCATTTTGCACAAGAGTATCAAGAAAATACAATTACTAACTATGTGCAATCAGTAAGCACTAATTCTTACACAATAGCATCAGGTGACACAGGCAGTAATGATGGTTCAGGTGCTTACTTTGTTTGGGCATGGAATGTCAATAATGGCACTGTAACTAACACACCAAATGGAACTCAAACAACTAACAATATGCAAATGAGTACCAATCATCAGATCAATTCTACAACTAAGATGAGTATATGCACTTATCAAGGTGCAACATCATACGGAAGTTTGTTTCATGGACTAGGTGAAACTCCTGATTTTTTTTATTGTAGATCAAGAACATTAGCTGATGGTAGTGTTCCTTGGATCGCATGGCACAAGAATTTAGATGGTGATGGAACAAGATCAATTTCATTTACAAGCACAGGAAATCAATATAATCAAGGCACACATATACATAATGCTCCTGACTCTGATGAAATCTTTTTTAAAGATGTTAATGATGTTTTTAGACCACAAGGAGCAGACTCATATTATTTAGTAGCATTTAAATCTGTACAGGGGTTTAGTAAGTTCGGAAGATATATTGGTATAGGTACATCAGATGGTGCTTATGTTTATACAGGCTTTAAACCTTCAATGGTATGGATTAAGGGTATAGATACATCAACTAATTGGATGGTATTTCATGATAAATTGAATGATGATCAAAATGTTTTAGATCAAAAAATGGGTTTGAACAGAACAGAAGCAGTAAATGGCTCTGACTTGGGCAATGTAAATCAGAATAACATTGACTTTTTATCCAATGGTTTTAAAGCAAGGACAGGAAATACTGATACAAATTCAACAAGTGGTAATTTCATTTATTGTGCTTGGGCTAAACACCCTATAGTCACTTCAAGTGGAATACCAACAACAGCTTTTTAGGAGTATAATTTAATTATGTGGGCATTAGTAGAAAACAACGAAGTAACAAGAGTTTTTACAAAACCAACTGCTATTACAATAGGTGACAATCAATATCCTTCAAATATTATGTCAGTTTGGTCTAGTGAAGAACTAGAAGCTATAGGTATTTATAAAGTAGTTACAGATAATAGTAATCTTAAAGATGCAAATTATTATCTTAATACTGAGCAAGCCTTTGCGTTTGATGATGATACAGTCACAGCTTCTTATGGTACTGCAACTGCAAAAGACCTGGATGCATTAAAAACCAATCACAAAGAAATAATAAATTCACAAGCAGGTGGTCTGCTTAGTGACACAGATTGGTATGTGATTAGAGAAGCAGATGGTGGCACAACTTGCCCAGATAACATCAGCACACATAGAGCAGCAGTCAGAACAAAAGCTAATGAGATGTGTACAGCAATTGACGATGCATCAGATGTAGATGCACTTGCAGCATTGTATGAGTATACAAACACAGGTACAGAAGAAGAGCCCGTGTATACAAGACCCTTAGGAGAGTTTCCAATCTTATCATGAAAAAACTTAAATCAGTATTAGGAGCATTAGCACCAACTCTTGGAGCTGCAATCGGCGGCCCTCTTGGTGGGCAAGCAGGTCAAATTCTAAGTGGTGTATTAGGGGTACCTAATAATCCAAAGTCTATTGAAACTGCGATGAACAACCTTACATCAGAACAAATGATGCAGCTTAAAAAAGCTGAGAAAGAGTTTGAATTACAAATGAAAGAACTAGATGTAGATATCTTTAGATTAGAAACAGAAGATGTACAAGATGCTAGAGAAAAATTTAGTTCAGATTGGACACCAAAGTTTTTAGGTGTTCTTTGTTTAGTAGGTTTCTTTGGGTATATTGGTATGGTTACTTTGTACCCACAACCAGATTCAAGTGATGATATCGTTATGTTAGTTATTGGTAGTATCACAGGGATAGCGACAGCCGTAATATCTTTTTATTTCGGTTCGTCTAATAAAAAATAAGGAGTAAATTATGTCAGATGACAAAATCAAGGAGATTAACTTTGATGGAGAGACTTATTTAATTGAGGATCTTACCCCCAGAGTTATAGATGGATTCAACATGCTAGCGAAACTTCAGCAAGAGATTGCAGATATTTCTTACCAACTTAAGAAATGTCAGGCTGCACAAGTCCATTCCTCTAAAGAGCTGAAAGAGGCTATACAAGAGGATAAAATTAAAAGTGTTCAAAAAGAAGAATAGCTGGAAAAACTTTAAACTCGACGAATTTAAGTGCAAACATTGCGGCAAAAACGAGATTAATCCAAAATTAGTTGATAAACTACAAGTATTGCGTGATGACCTAGGATTTCCCCTAGTTATATCATCTGGCTATAGATGTCCTGAACATCCTATAGAAGCTAAGAAAAGCAAGCCAGGTACACATGCGCTTGGGTTAGCAGTTGATATCGCTGTTAGTCATGAAAAAGCGTTACAGGTGTTATACAAAGGCATAGCGCATGGTTTTACCGGTATCGGTGTTAACCAAAAAGGAGGCGGGCGCTTTATACATTTAGATATCGCAGAGATAGAGAACTACAGTCCACGCCCTCACATTTGGAGTTATTAAGTGAGTAGCGAAGTATCAAACAGACTAGAAAAATTAGAAACTAAAATAGACAGACTTTCGGATGCTGTCATTGCAATTGCAAGGATTGAAGAGAGAGTAACTACTGTATTGAAACAAAACGATAGATTCATCGCAAGAATGGACAGACTCGAGGATAGAGTAGAAATTGTCGAACAAAAAGCTATTGTAAACTCTAAAGGGATTAGCACCTTTGAAAGAGCCTTCTGGATTATCTTATCCGGTATTGTCAGCATAATCGTGTATAATTTAAGATGAATAAATTTATTAACATATGGCGTACTTTAAGCTCATCACGTTTGGCGGACTGGCTCCTCAAGTCTCACCTAGACTACTAAAAGACAATCTCGCTCAAACTGCACAAGATGTAAACCTAGACAGTGGTAGGCTTGTGCCTATTACTGAGGATTCACAAACACTTGTATTAAGTAGTTCAAGTCGTACAAGTATATTTAAATATACAGACTCCCCTGAGCGGTGGTTACAGTTTGACGAAGATGTAGATGTTGTACCGGGACCGATTGCTGGTGATACTAACGATACCGTATATTGGTCAGGACAGTCTTACCCACGTATGGGTAGGAGCTCTGTTATTGTAGGATCCGCACCTTTTCCTAGTAACTTTTACAGGTTAGGTGTACCTGCACCTACAGCAGCACCGACCGTCGCCCTTAAAGCGCCAACCGGGATCAACTCTACAATAACCACGACCAACGGTTCATCGGTGTTAACCGTAACTACAGGTAGTACTGCACACGGCGCTTCCGTAGGTCAATACGTTAAATTAGCTAACTTTGGCGCTGTTAATGGCGTGCCTGCTGCAGACATTAATGTAGATCATAAAATTGTAACGGTACCAAGTACAACAACACTAACGGTTGAAGTAAATAGTGCAGCTACTTCTTCAGGAACTTCAAGCTCCATTACAAACGGTGCGACATTTAATGACGCATCGAGCGCACTAACTGATTTTAGTACTTCTTATGTATACACATTTGTAACTGCATACGGAGAAGAAGGACCTCCTTCACCTGCATCTACAGTCGTAACCACAGATGATAACCGTGTAATTGATCTGTCTGGTCTTGAAACTTCAACATCAAAACAAAACGCAAACTTCGGTTCAGGGGCAAAGAAACGCATTTACAGGTCTAACACAGGTTCAAATACAACCGTGTTCCAATTTGTTGCAGAAATTAATATGAGTACAACTACTTATGAAGATAGCTCTGATAACGATGATTTAGAAGAGATTATTCCTTCTACTTATTGGATTGCACCCCCTGATGATGATACAAATTTATATCCAGATGGTCCAATGAAAGGTTTGACGGCTCTACCGAATGGTGTATTTGCTGGATTTACTGGCAAACGTATTTGTTTTTCTGAGCCTTTCTTACCTCATGCGTGGCCTGTTATTTATAGAATAACTTTAGAAGATAATATTGTTGCTATCGGTGCGGCAGGTAATGGATTAATTGTAACTACAGAAGGCAGACCTTATTTGATATCGGGTACTGACCCGCAGTCTATGACCGCGTACCGTATGGAAGCAGCTCAAGCTTGTTTAAGTAAAAATTCTTTAGTTGATATGGGGGCATTTGTTTTATATGCAGGACCTGAAGGGCTTGTAGCAGCTGCAGGAACTGATGTAAATGTAATCACAGAAGGGCTTATTAGTCCTGATCAATGGCAATCAAGCTACTACCCATCAACCATTAAAGGTTTTTTATGGAAAGGTAGGTATGTTGGTTTTTATTATACAGGCTCTGCTTACGGTGGGTTTATTTTTGATCCAAGAAGATCTGAAAATAATTTTACAACTCTTAGTGAGTCAAATGCAGTTCCGGGTGGGTTTACAGACCCTGATGATAATGAACTGTATATTATTATTGATGATGATATTAAGAAGTTCCAAGGCAGTGCAACAAATGAAACCTTTACTTGGAAATCAAAAGAGTTTGTAGCCCCTAAACCAACAAGCATGAGTTTTGCAAAAGTAGAGGCAGAAGCCTATCCTGTGACACTAAAGGTTTATGGTGATGGTTCTGTTATTTATAATGCCACCATTAGCACATCAGGCAGTGTGTACTCTGTAACAGGCACAACACCAAGTTTTAGTGCAACTACTATAAATGAACCGGTTGTAAGGTTACCAGCAAGTGTGCATAAAACTTTTGCTATAGAAGTATCTTCAGCAAAAATTGTTAACGAGATATGTATTGCTGAGTCAATGGATGAATTGAGGGCCATTTAGTGGCTACTGATAAAACAAAACTTCCTGGGTTAAAACCCATTCCAGGCACTGTAGATAAAGAACTAGCAGGCTCTTTACAAGCCATGCAAGAAATTTTAGGTGTGCACACAGGGCAAAGAGGACACCCCCTTGATAGAGCCGTAACAGTTAGAGAACTAATTGATAGTGGTGTAGTTAAAGAAAAAAATGATAACCCTTTTGATCCAAATGCGGGGACGGGTCCAAGTGACTTTGGTCCAATAGATGAAGGTCCAGGTGATTTATCTGTACCTCCTGCTCCGACAGGGCTTACAGCGAGCGCAGCTTTTACTGCAGTCATATTAGATTGGAATGGCACGAGTTCTAGTGCACCGTACGGCAATCATGGGTTTACAGAAATTTGGAGGTCAAGAGATAACAACTTAGCGGGTGCGACTCTACGGGCAACAACAAACGCATTCATATACACTGATGAAGTTGGTTACAACGAAACTTATTATTATTGGGTTAGATACGTAAGTGATACTAATGTAGCTGGTAATTTTCATAACACCAACGGTGTAGAAGCTACAACACTTTCAAATGTATCAGCAGTCATGACAGACTTGAGTGAAACTCTGGCTAACATGCCTGGATACTCTGTATTAACCAGTGCAGACAGTACAAATGCAGCAAACATAACAACTGTTAGTAATACAACTTCTACCATAAATGGCAATCTAAATGCTATGTACGTTATCAAAGCTAGCGTAGAGAGTAATGGTAGTGTATCAGCTGCAGGTATGTTGATTGGTGCAAATGCAAACAGTGGTTCTAACTTACAATCATACGTGCAGTTTCAAGCTGATAAGTTTGCGATTTGGAGTGGATCTAGCAATATAGCGCCGTTTATTGTGAGTGGTGGGACTGTTTTTATAAAAGATGCCATGATTCAAGACGCCGCCATAACAAACGCTAAAATTTTAAATGGTACTATTGAAGAAGCTAAAATT
>Ga0213859_10000894_pt1 | contig 13537 bp, 26 predicted proteins | sample PICome_2_FD_160133 | JGI IMG/M metagenome (GOLD analysis project Ga0213859, IMG submission 160133) | Coastal seawater microbial communities near Pivers Island, North Carolina, United States - PICO304 | ecosystem: Environmental > Aquatic > Marine > Coastal | place: USA: North Carolina... | reverse complement strand
TTATGGAAGATGGTGAGTGTTTCAAGCGTAATTCTACCACCAAGGTACGCTTTTAGCAAGGGTGGATGGACACTCTTGACACGGAACAGGTCATCGAAGTCCTCTTCCATCTCATGTAGAGTGGCAACGTCTTCACGGAACATATAGGATAGAGATTCTGTTCTCTTCACGTAGGCAGCGTAGTGCTGACCACCTTCCCGTGTGATTTGCCCAACCCATTGACCACCATCGACAATCAGATTCGAGACAAAGAAATCCCTAAGTTCATGTTCTTTGAACTTTCGGGATAATTTCACAAAGAAATATTTGTCTTTGCGATTGTCAAATGATGTCTGTGATGCCTTGACGGCACCACGGTATTGGAAGTAATCGTATGATTTGGATGTGAAGTGAAGTTTCAAAGCAAGATACATTTTGTAGACTTCAAATCCAGTCACAACGCCAGATACCCCCGTGAGGTTCGTTTCATGAAGTTCAACCTCTGAGCATCATACTTTAATTTCTCCTTGAGTGGTTTAGAAATTAACTTATTGATACCATCTAGTTCAATGTTCTTGTCTTCACAGAACTGAACGATTGCTTCAATGTAATTAAGGTCAGAATCTCTGACGATCTTTTCGATCTCAATAGAGAATTTAGAAGCAGTCATGAACTTCTCCTCAAAGACATCATCAATCTTACCATTCGCCATGTGCTTCTCGGTATGCGTCGATGTACTCTTTAAGTTTGCGAGCATACTTAAACTTGTCATAAATTTCAAATACTTGTGCTTCACCAGTCTCACAGGCAATAATGGTTACGAGTTTCTTGACCTTGAGACCAGTCAACTCTTGAAACATTATAGCATAGGCACACTCTTGTGCAAAATAATCTTGAATCCACTCTTCACGTTTGTTCTTAGTGGATGTTTTGAAATCTATAATTGCAAGTTCGCCGTTATACTCAGCAATGCAATCTACACGTCCTGCGAGTTTCAGCGTCTTTGAATACAAAGGCGCTTCTAGTGCGTGTATATTATTGATACTATCTATATGGGGTTTAATTAGGTGAAATAAACCCATAGACATCACATCATCCTTGTACTTACTGATATCCTTATTAGAGAGATACAGTTCTGCAAGTTTGTGTGTTTTATTACCGCGAGTAGATGCTCTCTTGGAGATCTTGTTCGCTTCGTCTTCACCAACTCTTCTACGCCACTCCATGATAGATTTCTTCTTAGAGTGACCAATCACAGTTGTAACAGAAGGGTAGGACATACCTTCTACAGAATACGTCCTACCCTTTTCAGTTGTTGTTGCAACTAGATCTTTAAAGCTGTGGATGTTTAGGTGCTTAAATTCCAAGGTTCATCTTGCTAATCAAATAAGATTTGACTAGACCAGATCTTACGATGTCTTGAACACCAAATTCAATGGAGGAGAACTCATCCATGTCGTCAATGATCTTCATGAAATCAAGGATTCCATTCTTTTCGTAAGTCTTAGTCAAGTCAGTTTGTGCAGCGTCTCCTGCAAAGATCACCTTAGTGTTGACCCCGAGACGAGTGATGATGGAGTCAAGTTCATGGAAATTAAGGTTCTGAGATTCGTCAATAAAGACGATTGCATTATCAATAGTTGTACCACGAATAAAACTCGTAGACCAGAAAGAGATAGTCTCTTGTGCCTTGAGATTAGCGTACAACATTTCAAACGATGCATCATCAGGCATCTCGAACATGTACCTCACCATATTCTTATACGGAATCTGGTACAGGTTGCTCTTGTCCTCATGGTCTCCAGGTAGGAAACCAATCTCTCTAGTCGGAACTAGAGAACGTACAATATACAGTTTATCATATTGTGTCTTTTCGTCAAGTACCTCCTTTAGAGCAAGGTAGATACTCAAGAATGATTTTCCTGTTCCAGCGCAACCATATAAGAATAAATTCTTTTCTTTTTGCCACGCATCAAATACTTCTTCCTGCGTGGGGGTTATCGGTTTGATATTTAAAAGATGTTCTGTCCCAATTGGTTTCCTTCTCATTTGTCTTGCGGTCAGACCGACCATTGTAGGTTGCTTCTTGGATTTTACAGGCATAAGTTAAATTCTGTCGAACTTTGCATAAGGGTGGTGTTTTTTAACGTTGTTTAGACGATCTTTAAAGCCCTGTGGGAGTTTATCTTGATAGTCACCAACGCCACTGACAGCAGATGCCACTCCTGCTTGCCAGTCCTTATCCCAATCAGGATTTTCTTCTCGCCATTTCTCATACTCTGCAATAGTACATTGGAATTCTTTCTTTTCCCCTGTACTATTGTTTTTCACACTATAACTGGGCATCTCAATCTATCCTAAGTGAGGGTTGGATATCATCGCATCCACAATCATCGTCAGGACAAGTCCATCCGAGTGCTTCTGCAACGATAGGGAATTTACATATGAATACACGTTTGCATTCATTCGCAAGATCCATGTGCTCCTTTTGTGTACCGTGTCCAGTACGTAATTCTATATAGTGAATCCAGGACCTTACAGAACCTGTCATATAGATTTTAGTTGGGGTTGCCAAAGGCAGTACAAAGCGAGCACACTCCTTTGCGATTCCTTCACGCAGCATCTCATTATAGAGATCCATACCTTCAGCAAAGTATCTTTGGATCTTTGTCTGTAGGAACTTCTTCTGCTCAGGATCTACTCCATCAATAGAGTTCTGCCTGTTCTTAGTGTCTTGCAGACGCAGATCAGGTACAGGAATCTCAAAACCCAACAAAGATGCATCAGCATAGCGTTGGGAAAACTCTTGATATGTGAACGAACGGTGGCGCAGCACTTGAGCTGCCAGACCCCTGGTAGTGTTCAGTTCCAATGTCATGAATGCCTGCTCAAACACGCTCCAATGCCCATGTTTGATGCAGTATGCTAGAAGACCCGCAACCTTGGGGTTCTCCTGGTTTGCAGGGTTGCTAACCCTTGCCACATAACCCATCATGCGTTCAGCATCAGGGGTTACACTTACTAGTTTAACGTGCATTACCAAATCCAGTTCTTTCTTTGAATCTATTCCATTTTTTTATTCTAAGCGATTTCTCGATATAACGCAACTGTATGCGAAAATACATCAGTTCGTCAGTTGAGAATTGCTCAGGATGTTTTAGAGCAGTCTTAATTAATTTTTTTTGCTCTTTGAAGCGCATTGTACTGAAGGTGGTGGTGTTTAAATCCCTTCCACATGTTCAGAATTTCGTCAGTTCGTTGGGTATACCGCTCGTCTTTAGCAGTAAGGAAAGTGACAAAAGAACGCATAACGTCGTAAAGATCGTCGCTCCCCTCGTATTCGACCAACGTTGAAATGATCGCACCTCTTAGTTCTGGAAATGTGGTAGCTTTATTTATTTGTGTGATCATATAGGGCGTCGAATAATTCGTCAGCGAGTTCGTCGATGTCGTCAATTTTTTTATTGAACTTAAAGTCGTTCCTTTCTCCCCTAAACAAAGCGCTAGCCTTGCTTGAGATATGACTTTGCACAGAAGAGTTTTGGATTAACTGCTCCATCTGTCCACTCGATTCCGAGTAATCTTCTGGAGTCTTTTCCGAGTTTGTCATAATAGCAATCGAAAATGTCTACTCGTTTACCCGTAGCAATATCATAATGCTTTGAGTATGAACCTCCACCTGGAATCATATCCAGGTAGGTTATTAGGTAAGAATTTGTAGGAAGCGCTTTGTTCTGTGCTTTTGAGATTTCACAGTTCGCTTCTAAAATTCTAATACCGTATTTTTCTGCTGTAACCTCAATGTCATTGTTGCTCATCCAGATCATCCGTAATCATCCGCGATTTCCCCATTCAATTGCAGGGAATGCCTCAGACACTACCTGCTTCGTAATTCTATATTTATCCTGAAGATTGCGGTTACATGCGGCAACCAAAAGGTGTGCCTCATCTTTATACAGACCTTCCAAGAGTTGTACGAACAGTTGCTCGCGCTTCATCTTATTGATGGAGTTATCTCCACCCTTGAAGAAACGATACAAATTACGGTACTCATGATCCAAGCGAGTGTGCTCAGTACCTGCAGGTGCATCGTTCTCTTTAAAAGGAACTTCACCCTCAGGGAGCAAGAACTGCAGAGATTCATCAAAATTGATGATCAACAATGCACGAAGACCATTGTTGTTATATTCCTGCAGCAGACCAACTTTTTCGGATTTGGTTTTTGCTGAGGAGACCTTCTGCAAGATCTCCGTCAGGAGTGCATCTTTTGGTAATTTTCTGGGTGCCATGTCAAATCAAAAGTTTGTGATAATTATATCAGTCTAAGTCGTCATCGTCAAGATCAACATCATCCATGAAGCGTACTGCAAGCAGTTCTTCATTGATGAAGGATCCATTTCCATCTAGGAATTCAGGATGAAGATTGTCTAACTGACGTTTGTATGTGTTGCTATCTACAGTGTCTTTGTAGATCCAACCAACTACACCTCCGAGCATGAGAGTGAAAATCATCCCTACAGCGGAGAAGAAAAGGATTACGCTAGTTTCCATCTGTTTTTTCCTGGTGAATGTCTATTCTTACACGCACCGTCCGTTTGAGGAAGCGGAAGGTAACGTCGAACCAACTTGGTTTCTCAACCCTCCTGCTTCTGGGAAGCATAACCTCTATACCCTTATTTAGAGCGGGTTCTCCTCCGCCGAGTGCTCTTTTCTTTTTCATAATCCCATGCATCTTTTAGGATTCCATACAGGTAATCCTTGATCTTTCTCGCCTCTGGTTTACCCAGGTTAGGGTATGCTTCACGCACATCAGGATGTCCACCCTCAATCAATAAGTTGAGATCCTCTACAGTGCTGCTGAGGTTTGCTGCACATCCACTTTCAATGAACATGGTAGCAGTTCTCTTTGTGCACTTGTTAGAAACCAACCATTCACGCATCTTGAACGTTCTACGATTCTTAAATGCATCATCAAGCGCTTGCTCAACAATATCAATGAGAATTTCTTCCTGTTCCATCAGATTACTTTTTGCTCCCTTAGATAAGCGATAGAATCGGTGCAACCACCGATATGAGTTTCTCCAGCATAGACTTGCGGGAAGGTAGAACCTTGACCAAACTTGTCATAAAACTCAGGACGCTGGAAGTCCGTTCCTAGAGTATACACGACATGTTTGACTTCTGCAAGTTCCATAACACGTTTAATTTTGTCGCAGTATGGGCAACCTGGTTTGGAGTATATAGTATAAGTCATTCTGGTTGTTCTTCTTTCTTAAGTTTACGTGCCTCTTTAGTGCAGTAAAACGCTGCAATAATCAATGCTGCGTAAAATAGAGTGTCGTCAATCATCACGAGGAAAAAGACAACACTACCTCCATATCTCAGATAGTCTGGAAGTCGTTTTGTGACCTTTTGAATTTGTGGAGCGATTTTGCTCTCAAACTTAAAATACAGAATCCATGCAATAGTGACAGTAATTTCACTAAACGGGACAATGAAGTATAGAGAGAGAAAACAGAAAATAGGCCAATAGTGCCTTTCTGGGATTTTCGCCAATAATTCAAAAAAACCTTTTCGGGAAAAAATTGCCCGAATTTTTTTTCCGACTTTTTTTGAACTGAAAAGTCGATTTTCCATAGAAAAAGGGTGATGTATAAACACCACCCCAGTATATCATGCTGTAAGTAGGAGGTCAACGCAAAGTCTCAACAGCAGCGAGTGCTTTCTGACGAAGGTCCTCAGGAAGAGGCACATAACCAAGAGCGTCTGCTTTACCCTGTTGGACTGGGGTCAGCATCCAGCGGAGCATGTCTTTCACATCATCATTCTTCTCGTACTCAGGATAGGCTAGGATCCAAGTAAGGGAGACAATAGGGTATGCATTGGCACCAGCAGGGTTAGCGTCAGCACCACGAAGCTGATCGTCCAGGATGATCTTTGATAGACCTGCCGAAGATGTTTCAGCATTTGCTGTGACATAATTACCTGCCTTGTTTTGAAGCGCAACCTGTTGGAATCTACCACCAGTTACATAACCATAGTTCAGATACCCAATGGCACCTTCCAGTTGTTTGATGCCAGCGGCAACACCAGAGTTACCTTTACCACCGATGCCAACTGGCCAAGAGACTGACTTACCAGTGCCTACAGTCTTCTTCCACTCAGGAGAGAATGCAGACAGAGAGTTGGTGAACCCTTTGGTAGTGCCACTACCATCAGAGCGCCATACAGTTGTGATCTGTTTATCAGCACAACCGAAGGCAGACCAGTTAGTGATCTTACCGAGGAAGACATCAGCAAGTTGTGTCTGCGTCATCTTTACTTCACAACCAGGATAGTTGTAAGCGGGGACGATGGCACCACCAGTCATAGGAATGTGGACCATCGGCAGTTTCTGCTTAGCATCTGACACAGCACCATCAGAGGCACCGAAGTCAACAGTCTTAGCAGTAAACTGACGGACACCAGCACCACTACCAACTGCTTGATAGTTTACTTTGTTGCCAGTTGACTTAGCAAGGTCACCCAGGACTGCATTGTAATAGGGAGCAGGGAAGGTAGCACCCGCTCCATTCAGTTTGTAGGGTGCCTTAGCACTCTCGGTGGAACCGCACGCCACCACCAGGGGTGCTGCCAGAGCGGCAGCAGCGATTGCTTTGAGTTTCATCAGTTAGTACCTCAGAACTTGTACTTGGTACCAACTTCTACTTTCCAGTCGCGAGTGTCATCGCTATCTTGGAAGATGTTCTCCCACTTACCATAAGCGGAGAAGTTGTCAGTCACCTTCAGTTTGGTGCCGACTTCCAGTGCCTTGAAGGTTTCACTACCACCACCATCGGGGTAGGAAACACCAGCACCTGCTTCGATGTAGGGCTTCAGTGCGCCCAGTTTAGTTTCATAACCAACACGTCCTTGATGGACAGTCTTCTTATAATCGTCGTCAGTTCCTTTGAACTCGTGCTTGGATTCCACATAGGGTCCAGCAAAGGCAGGTGTCGCCAGGGCGGAGAGTGCCAGTGCGGCAAGTGCAATTTGTTTCATTGTCGTGTCTTTTGTAGTGACTTAACTATTTTAACACGCTTAACGTTCCCTGTATTTAAGGTTAGTTAAAGCATAACTTAAAAAGGGGATCCTGTTAGGATCCCCTGACAATACATCAACTAAAATTGATGGATCAGAAGCTGTACTTCACGCCTGCCTTGGTGCCGTATCCACGGTCAACGCTGGAGTCGCCAGAACCGACGAAGCTGACTTCGCCATAGATGCCCAGACGCTCAGTAGCAGCGACGGAGAGACCTGCCTTACCAGAAGGAACGGTGTCGGAAGCAGCGCCGTCAGGAGAGACGACAGAAGCGCCTGCTTGGACATACCATGCAGCAGAATCACCCAGAGGTGCTTCGTAACCAACGTGGAAGTCGGTAGTGGTACCAGTGTAGTCCGAACCCGTGAAACCAGAGTTTGCTTCCACGTTAACGTAAGGACCTGCCAGGGCAGCAGACGGGGCAACTACAGCAGCAGCTGCGGCGAGAGTTGCGATAGCAGTTTTGATCATTGAAATTTCCTCTTTGTTTGTTACTTGCGGAGTGGTTACCCGCAGATGGAGGATCGGGTTGTCCCGATCGCTTGTATAGTATAACACATGACCCAGGATCTTTGTCAATCCTTAACCACTGTTATAGATTGTAACGTTACGAGGAATATTTAGACAAGATAGTTAAGTAGATATACTTATTGGTCTCATAAGACTTACTAATGCTCCTTCCACCAGTCAGCGTCAGGATACTTGTCTACGAGATACGTATACACAACAAAGGGCAGCAGAATACTGCCGCCCATGATGCCTAACAAAATTGGTGTGTCTACGATAAACTCAACGATCGCTATTATGTGTGACATTTGCCCAGTCCCTGTCGAAGATTGCTAGTCCTTCTCTCGTGAGTACATGCCCGATCATCTTCTCGAAGATCGCTGGAGGCATTGTCACGATTGATGCTCCATTATAGAAGGAGCGAGTAACTTTGTAAACGTCTCTGATAGATGCAGAAAGAATCTTAGTACGAACTCCATGTACACGATACACTTCGGAGATAGATCGTACAACCTCAACTCCTGCAACAGAGTTGTCATCGCATCTACCTACGAAAGGTGACACGTATGCTGCACCAGACTTCGCTGCAAGGATCGCCTGTGCTGCTGAGAAGATCAAGGTAACGTTGACCCTGATACCAGTTTTAGCAAGGTCCTTACAGACTGCTAGACCGTCCCAGGTGCATGGGACTTTGATGGTTGCAACCTCACCAAACTTGTTAGCGAGATAGAGACCTGTGTCAAACATCTCATCGCGGTTACCCACGACTTCCATAGAAATATCTTTGACACCAAGGTCTGTTAGTTCTTGATATACATCTTCGGGATCACGTCCCGACTTCATAATAAGAGAGGGATTAGTAGTAACCCCATCAATCATTCCTGTAGCAAAGTGCTTACGGATCAGTTCGGTGTCCGCAGTGTCAAGAAATAGTTGCATAAATCAGTCGTCGTAAATTAAACATTCAGGTTCCGAAGGATTCTGATCGCAGAAGAGTTCCAAATAGTTTGGATCATGATGATCTCCTGCTTCAATCTCTTTTTTGTGATGCTCTGCATACTCTTCTAAGTCATGCAGTTCGCCCTCAATATGACGGCGCATTTGTGGATTGGTCGTTGGATCTTGAAGGATTTCTTTGTCCTTCTGGATATGTTGTTCGATACTATCCATGTCTTCTGGAAGCATAGGGTAATTATAGCATACTAATATTTATCTGGGTGTCAATCGTTTTTTAGGTCATCCAGATAATCGATCCACCACTGTGGATCTTTTTTTGTCTTCCAGTTGGGTACTGGTAAACCTAACTCAGAATAATACTCATAGAGAGCGTCATCTATAGTCTGTGCGATCTCCATACTCCTCTTCTTCTGCATCAACGTCTGCATATGCATCCTCCAGGAAGGGTCCTCGTTTTCGTAAAGGTTCTTTTCTGACATAATCCTGTTCAGCATTGACAGCAGACATCCAAACAGCAACTTTCATTACTATGTAGATAATGACTAACGGTGTGAAGCAAGCGACTAGTATCATGCAGGGTAATCCCAATCAGTGATATCTCCTACTTTATGTATCGGTCCCCATGATCCTGGTTTATAGACATAAGGAGCAGTACGAATGGGACACTTGTCACCAGTACAGAGAAGATCATCAACAATCCTCCAGGATTCCATAACCTCGTCAGCGTGGACAAAACTAGATTGCTTGCCTCTGAGTGCATCATGAAGAAGTTTTTCATATCCATCGATTGCTCTGTCCTGAGGGTATGCGTGTGTCAGGGTTGCCAACTCAAGGTCATCGTTGAGACCTGGTGACTTAATGTCCATCCTAATATCGAGATGAGGATTAGGCTGTAAGCGCATAACAATGCGATCATTAACTTCACCTTCATAAAGTTTCAGCGGTGGTGCTTTGAGTTTGACTACGACTTCGACACATCCATAAGGCATTTTCTTGCCTGTCATGACGTTAAAAGGTACTCCCTCCCAACGCCAGTTATCAACGAATAAACTACCAGCGAAATAGGTAGGAGTACGACTGTCAGGATCAACCCCCTCTTCAGAACGGTATGATTCATATTGACCGAGAATAGCATTACTAGACATTCTAGTAGCGGCAAGGACTTTTGTCTTTTCACGTCTGATTTCCCTAGCATTCATCTTGCAAGGTGCATCCATTGCTACCAAAGATAAGACCTGCAAGACATGGTTCTGTAACATGTCACGCACTGCACCTGCAGTGTCATAATATTGTGAGCGACCTTCACAACCAATAGTCTCGGTTGCATAGATCTGAACCTCTTCTATGTACTGGCGGTTCCAAAGTGGTTCCAGCAGAATATTACTAAACCTAGTAGCAAGTATATTATTGACAGTATCTTTACCGAGATAATGATCAATGCGATAGACTTGTTTCTCGCGTAGATGTCGCTCCACCACAGACTGTAGATGATTAGCAGATTTATAATCGTATCCAAAGGGTTTTTCGATAACCACCCTGGAGTGGTCTGGGTCATCCAAGAACCCAGCTTCTTTAAGATTGACGATGGCATTCTCGTACCTCTCTGGTGGAACAGATAAGAAGTATGTGGTGTCTGCACTCTGATCATGCAGTTTCATCAGACTTTCTTCGCAGTCAAGATCGCAAGAGATAAAGTCCAACCAAGTAGTAAACTCCTGAGGATAGTCACCCAGTTTCTGCAACCAGACATCCTTAGGAAGATCTCTACGAGATGCTCCAACAATCAAAATATTATGTGGCAGAAGTTTTTTCTGCCACAGTTTATAGAGTGCAGGGATCAGTTTCCTTCTACATAAATCTCCAGCAGCGCCGAAGATTACAATGCGTCTAGTGAGCGGTTCCGTTTCCATCGTATTTGTCGGTTTCATAGTAGTTATTTTCACCTTTTCGTACCCCGAAATATATGGTGGTACATACAAAGGGTATGGATATCCACGCAAGAACATTAGCGAACGTCATGACCACCAAACTTATAACGCATACCATTTAGAATCTTGGACGCGAAAGCACCAAGACGGCGTGAACCAAAACGTTCATACAAAGCACTACTGATAACAGGAGCGGGTACCCCAAGATCCACAGCAGCGTGAACCGTCCAACGACCCTCACCACTATCGCTAACTCCCCCATCGAAGTTGCTAAGCTCTCTATTGCCCCTAAGAACATCAGCGGTAAGATCAAGTAACCAGCTGCCAACAACGCTACCGCGACGCCATAACTCAGCAACCTCAGAAACGTCAACGTCGTATTGATAATCCTCAGGGCAGTCCATTGGAGCGACCTCTGCGTCACCTTCTTTGACATACTGGGAACCAGCATTTGCTTCGTGTAAGATGTTGAATCCCTCTGCATATGCTTGCATTATACCATACTCAATTCCGTTGTGGACCATCTTCACGAAGTGACCTGCACCTGGAGGACCACAGTGCAACCAACCATGCTCAGCAGAGGTTTCATAATCTAGAGGGTTAGTGCGAGAGGCAGCCCCAATACCTGGTGCGAGTGCCCTAAAGATTGGAGCGCAGGCGGATACTGCAAAATTTGCACCACCAACCATAAGACAGTATCCACGCTCCAAACCGTAAACACCACCACTAGTGCCACAGTCAAGATACGAGATGCCAAGTTTAGCAAGCCTGTCTGCCCGTCTGCGAGTGTCTTTAAAATTACTATTGCCATGATCAATAATAATATCTCCCTCCACACAAAACTGTAATAGCTCATCAATTGTATCCTCTACTGTTTCTGCTGGGACCACCATCATGAAGACACCAGGTGCCCTGCCGACAATTCCCTCTTGAGTGTGTACTACTTGAACAAGGCTTTCCAGAGAAGTGGTAAATCCACTGAGATAACCCGCTTCATATTGTGCAGCAGCTTTTTCATGATTCTTTCTGTAACCGTGTACTTCAATGCCTGCTTTCATCATACGGCGAGACATACCCTCACCCATACGACCGAGACCGATAATTCCTACTTTCATTTCTCTATAAAATATTCTGGTAAAGGACATCCCTTAAAGTCGTGGATCTCATCCACAGCGAGGACAAACATAGTCACAAATCCTAAGCAGAATGCAAATAACATCTGCGGGAAGTTGTAGTTGCCCATGTGTGCCGTCGGATCAGGTTCATCATCGTGTGGATGAATGTGCTTGGCGATCCGTTCTATTCTTTTTTTCTTTTCTTCATCCTCTTTTTTCATAGTGTGATTTTCAACCATGGAAAGACTGGATCTATAACTCCGATAAGTCGAAGCAAACCCTCGGCAAATAGTGCAAGGACAACCCAACCAACACACATAGAAATGATCGATGCATTACGATTGTGTTTTCGTATAGCATCGTCAATCATCTCCTGACACTTTTCTTCAGTAATGTAATGTGTTGGTTTGATCTCGTCCATTCTATGTGACATTAATTAAGTCCATTGCTTCTTTCAATTCTTTTGAGTGATGAAGTTCATCATTCAAAATCTCAAGGATTTTTTCGTCGTGTCCATTTAGAGCAAGAAACTTAGCGTAAGTTTCTGCTGCATGGATTTCTACTTCGTAGGAGAGGTGATAAGCAAGGCGAGGAGCCACCCAATAATAAACCACGTTGCTCCAATAGTAGATAAGGACGAGGTGTTTGGCAACAAAGCGATCAATCCAATAAGAATTACCGCCCCTACTCTCCATGTACTCAAGATGTTCTGTTTCATTTACCGATTGCTCGAAGTGCTGTTTCATCAGATAGAGATGTTCTGGACCACGAAGACCCATAGATTCTCTTAGATGTAGAACACTCAAGAAAGCAAAGTAAGGTGCTCTAGCAATCTCCTCAAGCACCCAAAACCGTTGATAGTCTCTCCCTCTATAGAGGAAGTCTAAGATTGCTACTGTGACATTCAATACGAGTTCATTGAGTTTCTTCATCTTCGTCAGGTTCGTACAGTGGACATGGTTCTTCAAATAAGAATTGCATCCGTAGTTGTTTGATCCTTTCCTTTAACGATTTGTAAAATTCTCTCTTCTGATCCTCGTTCATTGGACATGAATAGTACCTACCATACCTGCACCCTTATGGGGTCCACACCAATAAGTATAGTCACCTGCATCAGCAAATGCAACATCAAACTCTTCACCAGGCATCATTGCCAGGGCTTCATGACCTAATTCTGGATGATCTTCCACGATTACATTGTGAGGTGGAAGCATGTTGTTAACGAAATGAACTGATTCTCCAGCACTGATTGTTACCTCTGCTGGTTCAAAGACTAGGTTGCCATTGGCACCCATCATAACATCTACAGCCCAAGCAGGTGTAGCAAGAAAAAGTGTAGCGAGAAGTGCAAAGAAAAACTTCATATTATGTGTTTCTAACTAACACTATCTAGGTAATTACTACAGTAAAAAACCCCCAAAATGTGGGGGTTCGCTAACTATTTAATGTATCCCTTTTCGACCAACCACTCTCGTGTCAAAGGGGTTGGATCGTAGTCAGTCCACATGGTTCCACGAGCGCAAGATTCTAATGCTTCCTGTGTCATACGTTCAGTGTGACCTGCCCAGTATGCTTCTTTCTCCCAGGGGATTGCCTCTGGTTGTGTCGCATAAGCACTCTTCGCGATTGACTGATATAGTCCAGGAACTTTTTCTTCATCCATGATGATAGCAATGAAGTTGTTCTTGATTGTTCCTGCCATACAATCCTGTGCAGCGTGCCATCCTTCATGACGCATCACTGACATGACTGTACTAGGACGCTTCATAAAATCAACATTCAAGAAGAAGTTATTACTTACAGTATGATAGACACCGCGATGTCCAACTGGAAAGTATCGTGAGTCTGCTAGGTAAACTTTAGATCCGACTGTATTGAGTGCTCTCACAAGAGCATTGAACTCATCAGCAATGACATCATAGTCAACATCAATCAGATAGTCATCTTTGTTGAGGTCGGAAACTGTTTTG
>Ga0213859_10000893_pt1 | contig 13541 bp, 14 predicted proteins | sample PICome_2_FD_160133 | JGI IMG/M metagenome (GOLD analysis project Ga0213859, IMG submission 160133) | Coastal seawater microbial communities near Pivers Island, North Carolina, United States - PICO304 | ecosystem: Environmental > Aquatic > Marine > Coastal | place: USA: North Carolina... | reverse complement strand
CAAGTTGTTTGTCGAAGGGCAGAAAGAGGACAAAGAAACCAACGTGAAGTATACTCATAAGGGTATGGCACAACGCAGCTTCACCAGGTCTTGGACGATTACTGAAGACTGGAAGGTTACTGATGTTACCTTTGAGGATGGACTGCTCTCAGTGACACTCAACAAACATGTCCCTGAGCACCACGCACGTAAAGACTTCCTCTGAACGTGCTATAATGAGGGTTGACAGTAATGTCACCCTCTTTTATAATTTTAGTAAAGCTGAAAATCGATGATTATCAATTCTGACCGAGTAAAAGTTGTTATCATGTTCAATGGTGACAATATTCTTGCTGATGTACAGGAAGCAGTTGACAAGGAGAGCGGTGCACGTCAGGCATACATCCTGAACTATCCATACAAGGTTACCTACAGCAGTCCTGAGTTGGATGGTACAGGTATCGTGGAAGATCCAGAAGTCAAGGTGCACTATCAACCTTGGTGTCCTCTGTCACCAGAGACCCAAATTCCAGTCAACCATAACATGGTTGTTAGCATCCTTGAACCTGTTCCTAGTTTGCGTGATACATACGTTGAGAATGTACGCAAGATGGGTGGCACTGTAGAATGAGTGTAAAACTTTTGTTGTTGAAGTCTGGTGAAGAAGTTATTTGCCAGGTTCAAGAGATTGTAAATCCAGACACAAAAGAACCAATGGGGTATCATCTCCATAAACCTTTCCGTTTGGATATCATCAGTGATTCTGAGATGATTGACACTGGTGAAAATAAAGGATACCAACTTGCTTGGTTTCCTTGGGCACCTTTGAGTAAGGATAGAGATTTTTATCTACCTGGGTCTCATGTATTGACTGCTTACGATCCTCTAGATTCTATTAGAGACCAGTACATTTCTGGTATTCAACATGAGACCTATGAGGAGAACTTCAAAAAGCATGAAGACATGATCACAGGTGCATGTGACGACGACATTGATCTTGAGAAACTATTCTCAGAAGCAGAAGCATTATTAGAGGATGAAGATGGAAACAATGATGGTGGTCCTGAGGACGGGACTGCAACTGATTGCGAAGATGGAGACGTTGGAGGAAGAACCAGCGTTGCATCTGGAGAAACCGTATCTGATCAGGGATGACGGAACGCTAGAACCTTGGCCTAAGTGGTCTAGGGATGACGATGTATTGCTTTATAGCGAGAGCCTTGCTACAATAGTAGAACCCACGGACGAGATCCGTGAGAAGTACAACATCGTGACTAAATGAGTTTCTACACAAACGTCCAGTTGGTTGGGGATGACCTGCTCTACCTGGGTTACGAAGAAGGTCCTGGCGGTCTTCTTGAGCGTATCCAGCGTAAGTTCAAGTTTTCTCCAACCCTTTTTGTCGTCACTGACAAACAGACTGAGTTTAAAACTCTAGATGGTCGCTTTGCGAAACCTGTCAAGTTTGAATCTGTGCGTAAAGCACGGCAATTCGTTGACAAGTATCGTGATGTTGACGGTTTTGAGGTACATGGTTATGACAGATATCTCTACCAATTCATCTCGCAAGAGTTTCCGCAAGAAGTGGACTTTGACGTTAAGAGTCTTAAGATTACATCTCTTGATATCGAAGTGGCATGTGAAAATGGCTTTCCTAACGTGCAGGAATGCGCGGAACCTCTTCTTAGCATTACAGTACAAGACTATAACACCAGAAAAATTAAGGTATGGGGAACGAAACCCTATAAAACGGATCGCAAGGACGTTGAATATATCTTATGTGACGGCGAGGAACATCTGCTCCGTTGTTTTCTTAACTATTGGACTGTTAATTTCCCAGATATTCTTACGGGGTGGAATGTAGAACTGTATGACGTTCCATACATCTGCGGTCGCCTAGAGCGATTGTTTGGTGAACGTGATATGAAACAGATGTCCCCCTGGGGTATTGTCCACAGGGAGGAGATTGAGATCAAGGGTCGTACAAATATTGTGTACAACATGTTTGGCATCAATGTGCTGGACTACCTTGATCTGTATAAGAAATTTACTTATACTAACCAAGAATCTTACCGCTTGGACCACATTGCATTTGTGGAACTGGGACAACGTAAGTTGGATCACAGTGAGTTTGAGAACTTCAAGGAGTTCTACACTAAGGATTGGCAAAAGTTCATCGACTATAACATCGTTGACGTGGAACTTGTCTTGCGCCTTGAGGAGAAGATGAAGTTGGTTGAACTTGCAGTTGCTTTGGCGTATGACGCTAAGGTAAATATGAAGGATGTGTACTATCAGGTACGCATGTGGGACACTCTGATCTACAACTTCTTACGCCAGAAGAACTTGGTGGTGCCACCGAGCAAGCGTAGTTCAAAGAACGAAAAGTATGCAGGTGCTTATGTCAAGGAACCGATTCCAGGAAAGTATGATTGGGTTGTCAGCTTTGACCTTAATAGTCTGTATCCTCACCTTATTATGCAATATAATATCTCACCCGAGACACTCCGTGAGGTCAGACATCCAGCAGCAACAGTTGATAAAATCCTTAATCAGGAACTAGACATTGATCCTAACTATGCAACGTGTGCTAACGGTTCTATGTACCGTAAGGACGTGCATGGTTTCCTGCCTGAGATGATGCAGAAGATCTACGATGAACGTGTTCAGAGTAAGAAACTCATGCTCATCGCAAAGCAGGAGTATGAGAAGAATCCATCTAAGGAAATTGAGAAAGCAATCAGCAAGTACAACAACATTCAGATGGCACGTAAGATCCAACTGAACAGTGCTTATGGTGCCATTGGCAATCAATACTTTAGGTACTATGATTTGCGTAACGCTGAGGCAATCACCCTCAGTGGTCAGGTTTCCATCAGATGGATTGAAAATCGTATGAATGGATACCTAAATAAACTGCTATCTACAGAGAACGAAGATTATGTCATCGCTAGCGATACCGACTCAATCTATCTTAATCTTGGACCTCTTGTTGGTAAATTTCTTAGTTCTAAGTCTGGCGACAAAACAGCAATTGTGGAGTTACTTGACAAGATCTGCCAAGAGAAACTGGAACCTTTTATCCAGAGTTCATATGAAGAACTTGCAAAATACGTGGCGGCATATGATCAAAAGATGATCATGAAACGTGAGAACATCGCTGACCGTGGCATCTGGACTGCTAAGAAGCGATACATTCTCAACGTATGGGACAGCGAGGGTGTCCGCTATAAAGAACCCAAACTCAAAATGATGGGCATTGAAGCAGTGAAGTCATCCACACCTGCTCCATGTAGGTCTGCTATTAAGCAGGCACTGACCATTATGATGACGAAAACTGAAGAGGATTTGATTTCCTTTATAGATAGATTCAAGGATGAATTCGATTCGTTACCTCCTGAAGATATTGCTTTTCCGAGGTCGGTCAATGGTCTATCTAAATTCAAAGCGCACGGAACCGTGTATTCAAAGGGATGCCCTATACATGTTCGTGGCACGCTCCTTTATAATTTTCATGTCGCACAGAGAAAACTTGAATACAAATACCCACTAGTCCAAGAGGGTGAAAAAATTAAGTTTCTATACTTGCGTCGTCCAAACAAAATTGGTGAAAACGTCATCTCCTTTCTCAATACTTTTCCCAGGGAACTCGATCTGGAGAAGAGTGTGGATCGTGATGCCCAATTTAAAAAAGCCTTCCTAGATCCTTTACACATCATCACTGACGTGATAGGATGGAAGACCGAGAAAGTTTCAAACCTTGAATTCTTATTCGCCTGATTATGACACAAAGTTTCTTTAAAGACATTGTAAAAGAAATTGACAATGACTATGCAGGACTTCTCTCCGATGGATCAATCGGTGACATCGGTGGCTACATCGACAGCGGTTCTTACATTTTTAATGCCCTGGTTAGTGGGTCTATCTATGGTGGTATTCCATCAAACAAAGTCACCGCAATCGCAGGAGAATCTAGCACAGGTAAGACCTTCTTCTGCCTTGGTATGGTACAAAGTTTCCTTGCCAATGATCCAGATGCAGGTGTAATTTACTTTGAATCTGAGAGTGCTATCTCCAAGCAAATGATTGAGGAGCGTGGCATCGACAGTCAACGTATGATGTTGGTTCCTGTCACTACAGTGCAGGAGTTCCGCACTCAAGCAATCAAAATCCTTGATAAATATCTTGAACAAAAAGCAGAGGATCGCAAACCTCTGATGTTTGTCCTAGATAGTCTAGGTATGCTTTCTACTTCTAAGGAGTTGGCAGATTCTGCTGACGGCAAAGACACACGAGATATGACTAGGGCACAAGTTGTCAAAGCAATCTTCCGTGTGCTAACCTTGAAGTTGGGTAAAGCGAATGTACCCATGGTCGTTACCAATCACACCTATGATGTTGTCGGCGCTTACGTCCCCACGAAGGAAATGGGTGGCGGTTCTGGTCTTAAGTATGCTGCTTCCACTATCATCTATCTCTCGAAGTCTAAGGAGAAGGATGGCAAAGAGGTCGTTGGCAATATTATCAAAGCGAAAGCAGCGAAGTCCAGACTTACAAAAGAAAATTCACTAGTGGAGACACGCCTGTTTTATGACGCAAGGGGACTGGACAAGTATTACGGACTACTGGAACTGGGTGAGAAGTATGGAGTCTTCGAGCGGAAGGGGAATAGGGTTGTTGTTGGGGAATCTTCCGTTTATCCTTCTGTTATTCTTGCCGATCCTGAGAAGTATTTCACAGAAGAAGTGATGGAGAAACTTGACTGGGCAGCAGGTCAAGAGTTCAAGTATGGTACAGACAAATGAAGGAATTGAAGATCCCGTTTGCAGTAATATCCTTTCTGCTTGTTCAGTTAGGTGGTGCTGTATGGTTTGCATCTCAATTGGAGTCGAGAGTATCTACTCTGGAAACTAAATCATTGAAGATTGCAGAAGAAAATCGTAAGTTTCTAGTCAACGAAGTTATCCCTGCATTCAAAAGGGATAACTGGTTAGGACAACAGTGGAAGAATACGCACTTTTAGTATGAAGAATGATTTGTTTGCAATCCCAGTAAGAAAGTATCACATCGATGAGACTGAGACTTTTCTTGCCTGGGCAAAAGATGAATATCTATCAGACAGGTTTGAGGATGATGGAGTTTACCAGAAGTGGGTCACTCGGATGCCTTCTGGGTTCATGGATTATTATACTGATGTCATTGAACAATTCCTTAGGGACATCAAAGTGTATGATACTCACTGTGGAGTTATTACAAACATCACTCTAAGAGTTTTAGAATCAGGTGACAGTTTTGATAGGGAGAGCACTCTTCCAAGTCACTACACATTCACCCACTATGTTGACACAGACACTAACAAACCAGATGATATCTATTATCATCCTCTGAACGCTATAGTTAGGGCGTTTGATCCTGGAGTTGACATTCCAGAATGGCAAAATGCTGGTGGTGTATATACTACTGCTGGAGACGTGGTTATCTATCCCTCGTATCTTGAGCAGAGCACCCCGAAAATGACAGGTCCTGGCACTAGGATCACTATTACATGCACATTTAATTTGGAGCCCTATAAGAATGATCAAGGTGGAGGCGCTGGTACTGAAGAATCTACTCCTGGATGAGGAGTATGTTCGTAAAGCTCTTCCATTTCTCAAGAGAGAGTATTTTCAGGACACCGAAAACAAAACCCTCTTTGATGTTGTAGACAAATTCTTCAAAGACTACAACACGATGCCTACAAAGGAGGCATTGGCGATCGAAGTTGGGGAACTTGATAACATTTCTGATGACCAACACAAGCAACTGTTGAAGGTCATCAGTGAGATTGATGATGAGAAGTCTGATTTTCAGTGGATCATTGATACTACTGAAGAATGGTGCAAGGAACGTGCTATATACCTAGCACTCATGGAGAGTATCAAGATCGCAGATGGTAAGGACAGTGCTCAAGGCACTGGTGCTATCCCTTCGATCCTCTCTGAGGCGTTGTCTGTATCCTTTGACAACCATATTGGACACGATTACATCGAAGACTACGAGGAGCGATACGAATCCTACCACCGAGTGGAGGACAAAATTCCTTTCGACTTGGAACTCCTCAACAAAATTACAAAGGGTGGTCTTTCTAAGAAATCTCTCAACATTGCTCTTGCAGGTACTGGTGTGGGTAAGTCTTTGTTCATGTGTCATGTTGCCGCTGCTTGCTTGCTACAAAATAAAAACGTTTTGTACATCACTTTGGAGATGGCAGAGGAAAAGATTGCAGAAAGGATCGACGCAAACCTATTGAATGTTCCCATTCAAGAACTTGTGCAACTTCCTAAGATGATGTTTGAGAACAAAGTTGAGAAGTTAGCTCACAAAACTACAGGAAAGCTTATAATTAAAGAGTATCCTACTGCTAGTGCACATAGTGGACACTTCCGTGCTCTCCTCAATGATCTCGCACTTAAGAAGTCTTTCAAACCTGATATTGTATTTGTGGATTATCTTAATATTTGTGCCTCGTCACGTTACAAGGGATCTGCCAATATTAATTCCTATACTCTTGTTAAGTCGATTGCAGAAGAACTTAGAGGACTGGCTGTCGAAGCCCAGGTCCCTATCGTATCTGCCACCCAGACCACTCGTTCTGGTTATGGTAGCTCTGATGTTGACATTACTGACACTAGTGAATCCTTTGGTCTCCCTGCTACTGCTGATCTTATGCTTGCCCTTATTAGCACGGAAGAGCTGGAACAGATGGGACAGATTATGGTGAAGCAGTTGAAGAATAGGTATGGTGATCCTACTGTCAATAAGCGTTTTGTTGTAGGTATTGATCGTGCTAAAATGAGACTGTATGATGTTGAGCAATCTGCTCAGGAAAACATCGTTGATTCTGGTCAAGACTTTGTTCCAGAAAGTCCCAAGGATATGTTTGATAAGTTTGCTGGTTTGAAAGTATGAGGGTTCTTGCAATTCAGTATGGCAATCATGATTGTTCTGCCTGCATCTACGATGGTGAGATCAAAAATTATTTCTTAGAGGAAAGATACAGCGGTAAGAAACACGACCTCCATCACTTTGAGATCTACAAGAACCTTCTTCGCGTGAAGGATCCTGTGGATCTCATTGTTTTGTGCTATTTTGGCGACAGGACATTCATGTATGACGGTGGTCTGAAGTATCTTGATATGTTTCTCAAAGCATATAAGAAAAAGCATGGCAAGATACCTAAGGTAATCAAAGATAAACGTCACCACCTTGCACATGCTGCTGGTGCTTACTACAACAGTGGTTTTGACAAGGCATTGGTCATGGTTGTAGATGGTAGTGGGTCTCTGGACAAACTATCTTTTGAAGCAGAATCTATCTACGTTGCTGAGGGACTGAAGTTCAAAGAAATCTACAAGAACTTCATCAAATTGTTCCCAGAAAACATGGATTTACCTACAGAACTAGACCGTCTGAGGAAACTGCATCCTGATGCTGAGATCCATCGAGAGAGCATGATGGGTCTAGGTTATCTGTATAGTGCAGGTGCCGTCATGATGGGTGAAACTGCCCTACAAGCAGGCAAAGTTATGGGTCTATCGTCTTATGGAAACGATAGTAATCAGACACACATTGTCAAAGATTTGTTTGTTGATGACATGATGTTCCACTGTCGTGAAGTTAACCTATTTTTCTATGGATATGGTCCTGATAACTTCAAAGACATCGCTCAGGAGATCTTTGGTAAGAAGGGTGTGAATGTTTGTGATGAGATTACAAAGGAGAACTATCAACCTTACGCTGACTATGCCAAAGCTGTTCAGAAGGATACACAGAATGTAATTTTACGACTAGTTCGTAAAGTTTTGTCAGAAACTGGCATTAAAAAGATGTGCTTTACTGGTGGTTATGCTATGAATATTATAACTAATAACTTATTGGTAGAAACTTTTCCAGATGTAGAGTTCTATTTTGAACCCATGGCAACAGATGTTGGCATCTCAGTCGGCACTGCTATGCTACACTGGAGACTAAATACGAAGGATCTCAAACCTAGACCTTTAACCACTACCGCATTTCACGGTTACAAGTATGACTTATCCAAGTTCAGAGGACTCGGCGCAGGAAAGGAAGAAGTTGCTAAACTTCTTGCAGAATCAAAAAGCGTCGCAGTATATGATGGATACGCTGAAGCTGGACAGCGAGCATTGGGGAACCGCTCCATCCTCTTCAACCCACTCAACCCGCAAGGGCGGGACATAGTAAATAGAATTAAACGCAGGGAATGGTACAGACCATTTGCTGCATGTGTCCTAGAAGAAGATGCACACCTCTACTTTGATATCAAAGTAGCAAGTCGCTTCATGACACAGTGCTACAAGGTGACTACAGATCTTATACCTGCTGTCACTCATGTAGACAAAACCTGTAGGGTACAGACTGTTGTAGACGGTCACTTGTATGACATCCTACAGGAGTTCAAAAAACTAACAGGGCATGGTATACTGTTGAATACGAGCTTCAATCTTGCTGGTGACCCACTAGTTGAGACACCACAGCAAGCACTTGACACGCTCGCTAACTCTGAGTTAGACTATCTCTGGTTCCCTGAAACACTACAATTATTTTCTTGATATGGCAATTGAATTTTCTCGTTATGAAGAATTCGTAGACGCAGTTACGTCTGATGCTTCAAAAGATTTTGTTTACCTCGCTGACCGTCTTGTCGATCTTGATCGAAAGGGTGCCAATATTGAGCGTCTTCTTACTGCTGGCGTTGGGATTAATGCTGAAGGTGGTGAGTTCCTTGAGATCATTAAGAAGATGGTCTTCCAAGGCAAACCTTTCAACGACGACAATCGAGAGCATCTTATTATTGAGTTGGGTGATCTCATGTGGTACGTAGCACAAGCAACACAAGCACTTGGTATCAGTATGGATGAGGTTCTTGAAACCAACGTCAATAAACTGAAGAAGCGCTATCCTGGTGGTGAGTTTGACATCTACATGTCTGAGAATCGCGCTGCAGACGATCGATGATATGTCTAATTTCCATCAAGTATTCCCCCTGATCGTCTTCGAGAAGAAGATGACAGGGTTTCTTCCTGACCTGTATAAGTCTTTTGATGATCACAAGTTTGACAACAGCGATGGTAGGGTCACTGGAGAACTGAATGGAAAAGTCCTGGTCCATCAGGACAAAAGACTGCATCCCTTTTTCAAACAACTAAGGAATGCAGTCATTGAGTATCTGGAATACTTTTCTATTGATCCACAAGCATTCAACGTCAACTTTACCAAGACGTGGTTTACTATCTGTGATCCTGGTCAGAGTTTTCCATCTCATTATCACTCATGTGCACACCTGAGTTTTGTCTACTACATACAAACACCAGGTGATCCTCTAGTAATCCAGCATCAGAATCCTAACGAGTGGTTCGGTGCTGCTTTTTCTTTTGTCACTGAAAACAAGTGGAACAATGGTAGTGCATACGCTATCACACCCAAGGCAGAGCATCTAGTTATCTTCCCTGGTAAGACAGAGCACTACACAGAACCAGAAGAAAGAAAGTACCAACGCATCTCTTTAGCAGGTGACATCGTACTGACACTTAAAAGAAACAAGTTCAGCAATGAGGCAGGACTTCTCAACCCTGGGTATTGGAAACGGTTCTAAATACCTGGGGAGGTTTTTTATATGGTAGCTCTCAACTGGTCGCAGTTTGAAAAGCGACTACGCCCTAACTTGAAAACCTTTTGGCAGATGGTTGTTAACAACCGTCGTTTTGTGCTGGAAAAAGCTACCAAGGATTGGGATGGATCTACTAAGTTGACTGAGGGTATTCAGTTGACTGGTATCGTATACGAATCTAAGAAAATTGAAAAGGGCAGAGAGGTGAAAGATGACAGAACTTTCTTCTGTCAAAATTATACCTCTGCTGATGATTTTGCAGATGCAGTAATGCATCGCTTGCCCCTCAAAAATCTAGACACCAGGAAATTAAAATGTATTCTCTATGATGAGAAGACATATATTCCATTTGGAGCATTATTTAAGTCACCTGATTTTGGTGGTGGTAGCACAAGTCTAGATCTCGGACAACTGAAGTGGGGACACCTTGGTTTCTTTGCTGAGCGTTGTGGATTTAAACTTCTACCTCCTGGTAAACAGATCGAACTGTATTGGTTGAATGATTTCAACGATCTGGTTAGTAGAGAGCGTGATAGATTGATGAAGAAGGGTGAGGAAGTTTGCCTGGACTTTGAGATTGCTGGTGTGACAGTAAAAAATGTCATCGGTGCTATGGGTGCACCTGATGCAAAGAAAGATCCCAAGGCAGACATTGTATTTGTAACTTGCTCTGGTGGGTGTTTGGAGTATACTGGGTTTGCATCTTTGAAAGATGGCACAGACGTGAAAAACTTCCAGCAGTGGGGTGGTCTTTCTGCATTCAAGAACCATCCAGAGGTTGAGCAGTTTGCTGCCGATCTGAAGCAGATGTATCCGAATGGTATCTCTGCTGCAGGTGGTGGTGTCAATGTCGGTAGAGAGATCGAAGATAGAAATCTGAAGATCGAAGCAATCTACGGACCTAGTTACGCTAGAGGTCAGTACAATTCTGAATCTGTACAGTTTGTTATCCAGGGAACTCCACAGAGAATACAACGTCAGGGTAACACGTATAGATTGGTTACTGGATCTACTCACCTCTACAGTGATAGTGCATCTCACCAAAACGAATTGATGACAGGAGCAACTAGACCAGTGTTCATGGCTAGATCTGACACCAAGAGATCTGACCTTGGTGTTCCTGGTACCAGAATATTCATTTATTCTGCTGGTGGTCGTTCAAAGTGGACTTGGATCTAATGGCAAATATAACTCAACTCAAACACTTAGAACACTTAGAAGATGAGATGCTGAACTATGGCGTGGAAGGATGCCATGCAGCAGTCAGATTCATGCAAGAACTTCTCAACATGCTTGGCGAGAAGAAGGGATCAGGTTTCTTGCAAACAAAATGGGATGGTGCTCCGTCTGTTGTTTGCGGCACAGATCCTCAGACAGGAAACTTTTTCGTCGCAAACAAATCTGCATTCAATGTTGGATCTCCGAAGATTGCATTCAACTATGAAGAGGTAGATAACTTATATGGAACTGGTGGTCTTGGAGACACTCTGAAGACTGCCTTGAGATACTTCTCTCAGTTAAAGATTGATGGTGTTGTGCAGGGTGATATCCTGTTTACTGATAAACTGAAGGTAAGAAAAGTAATCGATGGTGTAGAGTACATCACATTTACTGCAAACACTCTGACCTATGCCATTCCAACTAAGCATGAACTGGGACGTAAATGTATTCAGTCAAAGATTGGTATCGTCTTCCACACTCACTATGAGGGAGATAACTTCTCCACTATGAGAGCATTAGCAGGTGCTAATGTTCCTCAGAACAATGATCTGCCTGAGGTATTGTTACTTGAGAATGATACTCCTGTTGCAGATGTTGCTGTAGGACAATCAGTCCTTACTAAGTACAAGATCAATGTTGGTATCATCCACAGAATGTGTGGTATCTGTGGTAAGTTCTTAGATCATCTTGTCTCCAACATGGGTAAGACTGGAGATCTCAAGTTCCATGTTGCATCCTATGTAAAACAGTTCTTCAATAGTCAGATTAGAGATCAGAGAAATGTTGACATGGATTCTAGAGTTACCCTCAAAGAGTTGGGTCAGTTCTACTATGACAAGATGACCAAGGAGATTGACAAAGTAAAATCTGACAAAGCAAAAACAAAGAAGCGTGAGTTGATGTACGATGGTCTCAAATATCTTGAGGACCATGAGCGTGAGTTCCGTGCAATGCTGACGCTATATAGAAAGATCGCAGAGAACAAACAACTTATTGTTGATGAGTTGGATCGTGTGGAAAGTCAGGGTCCAATCAAGTATTTTGTAAAGCAGGAAGGTGGTTATAAAGTAACTAACCCTGAGGGTTATGTACTTCATCTCGATGGTGACATGATCAAACTCGTGAACCGTTTGGAGTTCTCCTATAACAACTTCACTGTAGACAAGCAATGGAAATAGTAGATTATAAATGCGTCTACTTTACGTTCGGTAGATTCCAACCACCAACTATTGGTCACCAAGAAAATTTTGAGGCAGTTGCTAGCAAAGCAGGTAACTGTCAGTGGTACATTTACTTCTCTGCTACCCAAGATAAGAAGGGATCTAATCCTCTTCCTGTGAGTAGGAAGGTACACTATGCAAAGAAGATGTTCCCTAAACTTGCAAGCAAGATACGTGCAGCAGAACCAAAAGGATTGGTCCCTATCTTCCAAGAACTGCAAGCAGAAGGGTTTGATGATGTATATCTTGTAGTTGGATCTGATCGTGTCCAAGCAATGCAGTGGGTCAAGAAATATAATGGTAAGGATTTTAAGTTCCGCAAGATGGAGATCATATCATCAGGTGAACGTGACGCTGATGGTGACACCTTTGCTATCTCTGGAACTAAGATGAGGAGAGCAGCAGTCGCTGGTGACTTCAAATCATTCCGCGCAGGCATCCCTAGAGCATTGTCTGACAAGGATGCTAGAGATCTCATGAAAGAGATAAAAAGTCTGATGCCATAAATAAAACATGGTCCTATTAGATTTTGATGGGTAGTTTTAGCGAGTTCCACAAGCGAACACAAGTGGCGAAAGAAAACGTCACTCGTGATAAGTTTTATCGTAATGAGATATATAAGAAAGGTGAGTGGGTTTTGACCGAAGGCGGACAAGTCGGAAAGATTCTACGTCGTGGTCCAAACTATGTACTCTGCTTGACTGCGGAGGAGACTACTTTTAGATCATGGATTAAGGACATCAAAGAAGTATTTGAGTTTGGCACTGATGCATACCGTGAGTATCTTCAGTCAATGACACCAGGTGAAAAGAAGCAACCCTTCTCTAAAATTAAGGTAAAACAAACCATTCCTACCGACCCAAAAAAAGATAAGATGGAAAACAACGAGTACGTATTAGCAGCGGCAGACGCTCTTACTAAAAAAGAATCCTGGCGCTATGATAAGTCTGCCAAGATGGCAAACAAAGATCCTAAAGGTCTTGGTGCTGATGGCGTAGGTGGCGGTGACGCACCTGGCATGAAACTTGCAGAACCTGCAGGCACTGAGGGTAAGCCTAAGGTGAAGAAAGTTCAACACTCTTGTGCTACTAAGGTTGAGCACGCTGAGTGGGGTGAGGGTAACTGCCTCAAGGAAATGCATACTCTGGATGAGCAAGGTAACATCAGTCACTATGATGTTATGTTCGAGCATGGTCTGGAGCAGAACGTAGCAGTTCAATCTCTGAACGTTCTTGTCAAGGAATACCATGAGCACGTCATTAACACTGACAAGAATGCTGAGGTTATTGACGAGAAGAAGAAACTTGATCCAGTCGGTAAGGAAGATGGTGATGTAGACAACGATGGTGATAAGGATTCATCTGATTCTTATCTGATGAACCGTCGTCGTGCTGTTGCTAAGGCAATGGGTAAGAAGATGAAGAAGGAAGAGACTGAAGAACTCGAAGAGAAGA
>Ga0213859_10000891_pt1 | contig 13544 bp, 17 predicted proteins | sample PICome_2_FD_160133 | JGI IMG/M metagenome (GOLD analysis project Ga0213859, IMG submission 160133) | Coastal seawater microbial communities near Pivers Island, North Carolina, United States - PICO304 | ecosystem: Environmental > Aquatic > Marine > Coastal | place: USA: North Carolina... | reverse complement strand
TGATAATAACCAATGTGAGAGTCCTTAACCTTTTCTGCTTCAAAACCTTCTTTTTTCAAATAATCCTTTTCATCCCCGATGTATATTGTAGGCATCCCTCTATTTTTGTAATCTAATTCACAATGCTTGCAGTATAATTCGGCATCTCCATCACCGTAAATATCCAATAGTTTTAGTTTTAGCCTACCATCTCCGCAACCTTGACAATACAAACCTCTTTCTATTCTCCCTTTAGATTCAAAAGTTTCTGCTTCTTTTTCCGTATCATAGTAATCGGAATAATCTTTTCGGTAATAGCCTTTGGGTCTTGCTGAATGATGCTTAAATCCGTATTTATCTGTTGGTTCAAGGAACATTTCATTCAAGTATTGGTAATAATCCTTTGACTTTTGAGTTTGTTCCGCTATTTCTTGAAATGTTGAGTTAATGTTTGAATACTGAACAATTCTTTCAAATAATTCTTCATAATTTAGGTTTCTGCTTTGACGATTCATAATGGTTCTCAATGTCTTAACGGCTTTATTTTTGGTGTCGCTAATTTCCATCGGAGTCGCATACAAAATACGCCTACTTTGTTCATATTTAATGTAGGAATTTGCGCTTTCTTTACCCAACAATGCTAAATAATCGGGTTCATGTAGGAAAATTGGTAGTGCTTTGTGATAGTTTGCATAATCTAAACTTTCGGTTTGTGAGTCCGACATTTCAATTTCATAAAATTCAACAAACTCGGAATCTATTGCAGGGAATACTACAACGCTCGCATAAATTCCTTGATTTGTAAATGGATGTGTAGAATAAGGCTTACTTTTATATGTCCTTTCACTTAAACCCCTGCCACCAATTGAAGGATTGTTCAAAGAATTGGGTCTAAACATACCACTACTAAACTTTTGATTTGTTGGATAAGCAAATTGTGGATTAGATAATAACTTCATTGAAGAATGTGAAGCAGACTTCATATCAAATGTGCTTTGTAATACATCACGCTCAACGAATCCTTTATCATCCAATTTGTTAGGGATACCTATGGCTTCTAAATCATCAATTGGTGTTTTGATGAATTTCTTAGCAATATCATAAAGCACCTCTCCATTCAACAAAAGTGAAAGCGGTTGAGCCATGATTGTCAATTCAGTAGAAAGGTCGCCTTTAGCCTTTTTACTTAACCTAATCGGGGCATTTTGAATCCAATTGTTAATTTGATTGATTAAACTAACATTATTCGTTGCTAATCCAATATCAATCTTAAATTGTGGATAATACAAATTAGGATAATCGCTACTTGGGACAGAAACTATGTAATCGGGTTCAACAACCTCTATAAACTTCGCAAATTGATACAGTTTTTGGTAGTAATAATCTCTTGCCTTTTCCACCCTTAATCTTTTGTCGGTTAGACTTTTTGATGTAGGCTTGTTCCAACCTGTTGTATATACCGTAGACTCTATTTGTGATTTGAAATTTTCAAGAACCTCTCCTATGAAAAATGATTCATTCCCAACAAAAAGGGATTTTGATTTGATGTCTTTCCACAATTTCATATTTATTTCTTGGGAGATTACTTCTCGGAAGGTTCGCTTTGTTAGTGTTTCACCATTACTTCTTTCAATCGTTTCAACATTTTCTATAATTTTATCAATTTTGGTGCTTGTATAATTCAATACAAAGCATTTTTACCAAAAGTAACTCAATTAACTGCGTATTGTCATGGCTAACCTCTCCGCTTTGCATCAAAACAGGGAAATAAGCCTCAAACAATAATGGTGCATATTGTTGCTTCAACCATCCCGACTTATCGTTATTGAATAAGTTAATTCTTCTTTTGCTAAGGTTTTTTGAGTCTAATAAAATACTCTTCAACCACAACGCTAAAATAGGGCGACTTCTAAGTGTCCTTTCAAGTCCTTTACTATACATTCCTTTACGCAAAGCATCCATGTAGGTTTTTTGACCTGTGCTTTTATCTTCATTATACCACCATTTTTCCTTATAATTCGGCACATATTTTTTATGAATCCATTCATTACCCGATGGTCCGATGAAAATATATCCTCTCGGACTTTCATGTATTCCAAACAACAAGTGAGTTTCCGCTTTCTCGTCAGTATAGTAATAATTGGTTATTTTTACTGATTTTGAAACTTTTCCTACTAAATTTGAATCAATGTAATTTACTTTTCTTTTGTAGGTTAAGGCGACAATTTGATTTTGATAATCGCTCAAACTCTTTTCACCTGCGGATATTTCAAAGGTTTCATCAAAGTCAAACTCCAATTTCGGCTTCATCAAAACATTGTAAATGAAGTTTTGAGTTATGTTGGTAGCCTTGCTTCTTGAAGTAGGTATCAATGGGTATAAATCAATCGGGCTATCATCAAACTCATCAGCAAAAACACCGAATGCGGTTCCCGCAAGGACTTCTAAAGGCTTGTTAGGGGGCTTGACAAATACAAGGTATGAATCTTCTTTCTTATAATTGCTTTGACCCCTTTTGACCTTTTCTTTCAATACATAAATTTCTGCCTTAACTAAATAAAATTGATGTTCATAAATTTCGTATGTTCCTACCAAATCCAAATAATCGTTAGCAAAGAAAATGTCAGTAGGAAGCATTTGTTTCCTTTCAATCAATTCATTATTTTTCATTTTATCCGAAACATATTTTGGGATGTATTCATCGGGATTTTTTCTCAATTCTACATTATCTATGGGATAAAGATTTCGGAAAAGGATTTTATTATCAATCATAGAAGTCCTTATTTCACCTTTAATTCGGGCTAACTGTTTTGAATTTTCTATTTTATTCCATGATAAGTTAATAGATGGTTTCGTTTCCAAAATGCCTTCTGCATCATATTCTTCCATCCATGACTCCATCGGGTCGTCATATTCCAAAGGTTCTTTTTTGGTTTCAAGACCTTCTGCCCGATTGCCGACTACCGAATACTTAAATGGCTCAAAACCTTCAATCGCTGATGATGTCGCTAAGTCGCCCAAAGAATAATCACTTAATTCTTGGTCGGGTTGATATTCTGCCGCCTTAATGAATTTGTATTTCCTCAATAAGTAATAACCAATACCTGCTGATAAAAAAGTCCCTACATACGGAAATACTTTGTTGAAAGTTTCATTATCGGAGTCAATTTCCATGAAGGCTGAACCTACTCCTAAAGTGGCTACGGAAACAAGAATGGTATCTCGCAGAACACCCATAGTCATTATTGGTTAGGCTCGTTATCTAAAGGTGTTGATTATTCAATAAATACCTTATTAGCGAAGTAGTCTTGACTCGCATTTGAATCACCAACAATTCGGTATTTCACTAACACTTCATATTCGCCCGCAGATAAGCCCGCAAACAAAGAAACAGACGATTTATCCACAAATAGGCTTGAATTTGCGTAAATTTTGTGAATGCCATTACTACTGAAGTCGGAAACATCATAGTATGTTCCATTTTGATAAAGCGTAACCATTACTTCTATTTCAACGAAACAATTGTTATCATTCGGACCATCATGCTTCAAATCCCAAACAAAGAATAAATCATTGGAGTCATTAGAAAGCGTAATTCCGTTAGAAACTAAGGTCAAGTTTTCACAAGGTTCGGGTTCGGGTTCGGAGGTAGGGTGTGTAAATGGTAAATTATACCAATACCTTTCAATGTAGTTAGGGTTGTTTTCATCACCCCAAATTGCGAACCATGCGAAATCATAATGTGTAATGTTCTCATGGGTGAAATTGCTTAGGGTTAGGGTGTGTATATCTTCTACATATCCCGAAATGTAGTGAACAGTAGTGTTATATTGATAACCCATTTCATAACTTTCATTTCCTATTACCATAAATTGAACACTAACATTGTAGCCACCTACTTCTTCACCAAAACCGCAATCAAGGTCATAAGCGACTATTGCATGGGTGTCATTTGTGCCGAATTGAATATCATAAAGGTTAATTTCACATTGTTTTACTTCTTCTGCCTCCATAGTTACCCACGCATCGGGTCCGTTCCATGAAGAACCATCATTTGTAAAATAATCAATGTTCACATAATAATTGCCTTCGGGCAAATTGACAAATGTTTCATCAATGAAGAATTCATCGTGAAAATTGTTATCTATTGTTCGGGTTTCATACCCATCCACATTTACTTGAAAATAACCATTATCCATGTGAATATCACATTTGTTATCATCCATGAATCTAACTTGAACCTTCAAATCATTGTTGAATCCTTGTCCGTCATTATCAAAATCATAAATGGCTTCATTACTCCAAATCCAATTAGGTTCACATGACTCTTCAAAGCGATAATCTCTTGGCGAATCCCAATGCCATTCCGAACCTTCATAAGAATCAAAACTTGTGTGAATAGTGTAAATACCCGGTTCTAAATCGTCAAATTGATACTCTAAATCATAGTTTTCAAAGAATTTTGCATGAAATACTTCTTCCATATCATAATGTTCGCCATCTCGCATCAAATGGACTTCAAAATCACCCTCTAACTCATATTCACATTGAAAACTTGAAAAACTAACCCTCACATAAAGACTATCGGGCATATTATCATTGGTGTATGAAGTATCATCCCAAACCCAATTACAAGGTGGACCACCACCGCCCCCCGAATCGTCAAATTCACAAGAGCCATCATCCCATGAAGCAAACTCATCATAATTTACTGCATCGGGATTCATACAAGCACCGTATTCAACATAATAATCGGGGTCATAATCATCTTCTTCCGAATCAATAAAGTTTGTGATACCGAATGCCTCCATACCACTTCCTGTAATCAATAAGAAAATTGGAGTCAAAGTCAAAATTAACTTTTTAATGTCGTCTGCCTTTCTTTGAGCAGAAGCAATTGCCCTATCCACAATATCTCCTTCAAGTGTGGTTTCAACCTTGACTTCTGTTGAGTTTTCTCCACCATTTAGAACAGTATTTTGAGAAACTTCTTGAGAAATCGCTTGAACCGTTGTAATCAATTCTGCGGCTTCCTTCAATTGAGTAACCAAATCGGGGGTTGTGTCGGCTTCGTTTGATAAATTAACTACGCCATCGTCTAACAAATCTTCTATGACTGCCTCAACATCCCTGCCTGTTGCGTCAGCAATAATTTGTGCTTTTGCACGAATATCTTCATCGGACATAATAATCAATGGGTTATTTTGTTATCTAAGGACTTCCTTTAGACTTTCTTTTTTCCAATTTTTCAATCGTTTCTTGAAATTTTTCAAGTTTTCTTTCCATTTGAGTTATTCTGCCTCCATGTGCGGGGCTATCAGCAGGGGTTGAGCAATTGGGGTTTCTTTCCATATCGGTTGAATGCTTGACTCTAATTTCATCCATAGCCCGTTCATGGCTTGCTTGGGTTTCATAGTCGCTAAGGATATTTTGCTTTTCTTGATTCCATGTTTCAAGAATTTTTGTTACAATCAACAATGCAGGACCACCAATAATTGCTAAAATTGAAACATAGTCTTCGCTTGAATTAAGGTATGTTGGGTCATAAGCAGTCAATACAAAGAATCCTACTGCAAGCAATACCCACGCATATACAATGAGCAAACCTGTTCGCTTCATCAACCAATCGTTAAAACTTTGCTTTTTCTTATCCAAAGTGAAACCCTCAATGGGGTTTTGTGGCTTTTACTATCTAAGGTTTCAGCCTTGTTTCTTCACAAAGGCTAACGCTTCTCTAATTTGTTCATCAGTAGCCTCTTCAACAGGAATAGTTTTCCCGCTTTTTAATACAATAACTAAAGTCAAGACTCATCCCATTCCTTGATTTCTTTTTGATTGTCTTTCAACATTTCTTCCTTTGCGAAAACTTCTAACGACTCCGCAAATGACTCCATAAACTCGGTAATTTGCTCTTGATTTTCTTGTTCCGCTTCAAAAAGCAAATGATGTATTTTGTTAATGTAATTATTGTGAATGTAAATCCTAACGGATATACCCATCACTAAAAACAAAGTCAGCAAATCAATAATGGTAGACGAAACTTCCCACATGATTCATTGTGGGTAGTAGCAGTTATTTATACCTATGGTTGTCAAACCATTTTATCTCCGTCTTGTTGATACATACTACCGGGCGTATATTTTCCGAATGGGTCTTCATACTTATATTCCCATGCGAGAGGGGTCAATTTGACGATATATGCCTCATTTTCAATATATCCCCAAAAATTCTTATTTTCGGCTCTATCAATTTCAATCAGTCCTTTATTTAACAACGCTTGGACTTGACGGGTTCTATGTGGTTTCCATCCCCTATTATCTACTTCAACATAAGCATATTCGTTGTTATTTGCACCATAACTGTATTTCATCATATCCAATGCCTGTTTTTGTTTTGGAGTCAATTTTGGCTTTTTTGTTCCACTTGCCTCAAAGGTTTCAGCATCCATTGTGATTCTTTCCATTTCATCATGTAGTGTTGCGGAAGAAGGCAAACATGAATCACAAAATTGCCCCTCATCTGTTGGGTTGATTGAAGAAGAACCCTCATCACACTTGCTACAATAATACAAATCATCCTCTTCCGCATTCATAACGAATCCATTAACCAACCAACCGTAGTTATCGGAAAGATAATCAGCAATTTCGTCTTCCTCTAAGTCGGAGGGAACCATAACGGTTGAAGGTAAGCCCACATCTTCGCTATCGGTGTCCCAATCAATATCGGTGATTTGCATTTCAGCACCAAAGGTTTCAGCCTTCATAAAGGGTGCAGGGATTTTACCTTGAACGATAGCAAAAGCCAATCCCGCAGAAAGAATAATTGAACCCCAATAGAGAACAGGCTTTGTTTCCCTTAACTTTTTAACGATGTGGTGTGTTCCGCCTACAAGGACAACAACAGGAATGCTACCTTGTAAAACACCTTTCAAAAATGGGTCCATAAATTATTATTCCCATTCTTGCTATCTAAAAACTCACAAATAGAGATACCAAAAGTGTTTCTTTTCATAAGCCCTACGCTTTTCGGATTTCCAACCATGACATTCTTTTTGTTTCTTTCCTTTGGCTACATTATGACGGGGTTTGTAGCCCTTATTGTCGCCCGTATAAAAATAACGCTCACAATCGGGGCAATCCCATGTTTTTTCGTTGCATTCGCTACACATTTTGCCTTTACGGTGATTCCATTCAATGTGCCTTGAGTCGGCAACATTCTTCAAACAGATAACACATTTTGGTCTATATACCATGACGGACACCTTTCGGGTTTGTATTTCCATTGTGGTCCTTTGCCTTTATTCATATAGGTTTTTCCTTTAATGTAATAATTTCTATATGAGGCTACTACATCATCCCAATTATTACCTCCGATTTTGTATTCATCGGGCATGGCTTTGGGAGGAACAGTCAATTCCCCTCTCGGAATATACCTGTCGCAAAGAAGGTCGCAACGAATAAGAATGTTTTCGGATTTGTGATGCTTTCCTGTCCTATATGTGTATTCTTCACAATAAGCAAAACCGAGAGTCAAAACCCAATTGAAATTTTCAATAGTTTCGCCAACCCATTTTGTGCAAGGATGGTTTTTATGTGTTGCTTTATACACCCAATCGCCATTGTAGCCATTGACTCTTAATGCCGTTGATAATTGTTGGGCTGATTCCAAAATCATCTTGATTACATGGCGGTCCGAATGTTCTTTACCACAAATTCTCGGATTGCGATTGGTGATGAAGTTATTCATACCCTTGACTCAATCCAACAGATACTTAAACTTTACTGCACTTGATACCCAAATACCGAGTCACGGACAACACATCAGCCATTTTTTGCTTAACCTCATGTGTTTCACCTTCAAAAAAGTTAAACTTTTTCCAATTTCCTTCATCGTCTAAAACTTCAATTAACCATTTCATAATATCATGCCTCATCAATTCTTTTCTTAGCCATTTCGCAGTATTTTTCGGAATTATCAATCAAAATATAATCCCATCCATTTTTCTTTGCTGAAACTCCTACTGTCCCCGAACCTCCGAATGGGTCAAGAACCACTTTTCCTTCACAAGAAGTCAATACATTATCCACTAATTCAACAGGAAACGGTGCAGGGTGTGGATTCTTTGTGTCTTGATGAATTCGCCAAATATCGCCCTTTTTAACGGCTTCTTTCTTTAATTTGAATGCGTCTTTCCCCTTTGCAGTCTTTGGCATCATGTAAATTACTTCATAAGTAGGTAAAAAGTAGGTTTTATTGAAATTCATTCCACCCGACCTCGCCCAAATAATCATTTGACGAACATTAAATCCATCCAAAAACGGGTGTCCCTGCATCAAGCCACCTTGAACCCTAAACTTGTGATTAAAGAATATAGCACCTGTTGGTTTCAAGACCCTAAATAATTCCGATATGATTTCTCGCATCCATGAAATGTATTCTGCTCTCGGCATATTGTCCGAATGGTTCGCATAACCTTCCGTCAAATCAACATTCTGCCACATTCCGCTACCACGACCCCATTTCATGCCGTTGCCTGTGGAGTTTTTGAGATTATAAGGAGGACTTGTAACTACTACATCAACGGATTCATCGTCTAACTTTTTCAATTCCTCCAAAACATCTCCACAAATGATGCTATTCAAATTACCACCAACCTTCCTTTGTTTTAGGTTCTATTTAACTGTTCCTTTCTAACTGCCTACTTCATTGAAAGAATCCAAACCTGTTTGCGGTTCTGCACCATGTAATGCACATGGGCGAGTCAAAAACTCCGTATGAATATCTTCTATGCGAGCAATCTCAACAGTTTGTTTTAGCGTAGTCCATGCAACATTTTTCACACCCATTGACTTCAAGACCTCAAGACAATTACTGCATGGTTTTGCATCCCCTGTCTTTTCATCTTTACGGTATCGGGCAACAAACATTGTAGTGCCTTTTGCTCTCCGCTTTTGAAATCGGACTTTCTTCAAACAATCCATTTCTGCATGAATAGAAGAACCCCGATAACCTTTCTTATTGACTCCGTATGCAATAGGCTTTCCGTTACGCAATAAGAACGCAACCATTGGGACTCGGCAATTGCTCTCTAATTGCTTTTCCTTAGTCGCTTCAAGAAGTGAATCTATGTTCAATTACTTCACCTTTCGCACACTTAGAGAATGCCAAACCAATTTGCCAAAAGTAAATAAAAAGACTCCAATAACAATAAGAAGCGGAAGCGTATTAACCCAATCCATGTTATCACAATCCGTAAATATCCATTTTCTTATGCGGTGAAGAGAATTGAACCTTAAACCGATGGTCGTTCTCGCAACGCCAAACCATGATATTCTTAGAAGAAGGATAAGAGGGGTGAAATTCGCCACCGACTAATTCCGTTCCGCCCGACTTTTCAAGGCAAACAGGACACCAATTAGAAATAATCCATGTGTAATCCATCAGTATTCCCACCTTTCAGCCATTCTGCGGATTGCATCTTCGGGAACACCATGAGAATTACGCTCGGCATAAAGAGGAATGTCCTCTTCCTTCCAATCAACGCTGATAATTTGGACTCTAAAACCGTTGGCTTTTGCCGCTTTTCGGTAGTTTTCATACTCCCAATGTTGCGTATTGGTATTATCAATGACGCAAATTGCAGGGGTGGTGTGTGGGGCAAATCGTTCCATGAAAGCGGTTGCTAATCGGAGGTTTTCGGCATGATATTCACCGAGTTTAGAGGGGTCAAATTGATACTCTCCATCAACCATGAAAAGGTCGTCTGTTGAAAAGATAGCCCCCTTATCATTGAGTGTCTTAGCAAGTTCGGATTTACCCGTTCCGGGAAGCCCTCTCAAAATGTAGCAGATTTTCGCCATGATTTCACCCAACCATTAGTTATATTTAAGCCTTCTTAGGCTTCTTAAATGTATAACGAGCCTTAACGAATCGCTCATCGTTAGGAACAAAGAACGGATAACCATGATAAGGTTCATTTAGGTCTTCATCCCTCACACCATTCAAATGTTCTTTTAGGTTTTCAGCCATGCTATGCAGAACCGTTTCAAGCCACTTAATAGCGTTATCATTGTAGAAATACTGTGTGCGAGAATGCAAAACACCATCCCAATAAGTGTATTCTTTTACTGCATAGTAATAACCATAGGAATTATTGTAATCATAATAAGTCATTCCCGAATAGCGATACCTTCCGTAATGACGAACAGGATAAAGACTGAATACATCATCACCTTCGCCCGAAATGTTTTTTGGCACTTTCCCATCAATTGTAACGAAAATGTCGGGCATATTGTTCAATTCTTCATCACCTTCAAGTGAATACCATTGACCCCTAATTCTCCGAGAATTGACTCTTCGCCACTTTTGACCGTCTTTTACAACCATTTCAAATCAAACCCTTTTCAATCATGTATGCGTCAATGACTCCTTGAACAAGCCTTCGGGAAATCGGGTGTGAACCGCCAACAGACCATGTAGCCCTGCTTAATGGGCGATAACCCCGATAATGTTTCCCCTGCTTCCAATCATAGATAGTGCAAACGACCCCATCAATTTTGATAATCCATTCCTTACGGGTTTTTCCATCCGTCTTGTGTCCGTAATCGCAAGAAGGCTTTCCGAAAATCTTCTTGAGGATTTTGTATTCGGCTCGGATTACTCCTTGACCGCAACAACGGTGTTTAACGGCTTCTGCATAAGACAAACCTGTAACAATGTTTTTTTCTTCAAGAAGCCATGCTTCAGTCATAACTTCTTGTAGCGGTTTTGGCTCACGCTTTTTGATGATTTTGGGTCGCTTCTTGAATAGCCACATAATTTGTCCGATGGACTACTCATACTTAAACATTATCGCAGTTAATCATAGAAATCAAGTAATTCTTCAATTCCTCTTCATCTCCGAATGCGTAAAAATAACGACTCGCCCCATGCGTAGTATTATCTTTTGCACCAACACCTTCATATTTTGCACCACCATTACCAAATTTCCCAAATCCTTTTGTTACACATTTACCCCAATGACCGCCACGCCTCTTAATTTCACTTTGAACATCTAATTGATAACAAGGACAATTTTCATCCGTATGTGTATTTCCTTCGTCTTTATACATTCTCGGTGCTTCTTGCTCTCCTTTTGAATGTCCTAATTTGTAAATAGTATCATTTATGTTTTTAGAATTTTTATTATTGATTACTACTCCATGATTTTCACCTTTGATTACTTCTTCACAAGTGCATTCTAAAAGCAGGTTCGCAGGGAAACGACCTTTTTCATTTACTTGACTTTCCCCATAACTGATACGGCAAGCGTTTATGTTAATTCCTCCGCAACCGTTCTTGATTACATTATTTGCTACCGTTCCTTTGAACGGTTTTCTCAATAAACCTGCCTGTAATGATTCATTTTGAAATTGTATTTTGATACAATCACGGACTTCCCAACCTTCATCTTCTAATTTGATTATGTTTGAAATGTAATAATTTGTTTTGTGTAAAATTACAATATGTGCGCCATCGGTAAAATCCTCAATCGGTGGCACTTTTTCTTTGTAGTAATAACCCCATTTCATATTATTCCACCTTGATTAAGTTAGTCAAATAAGTATCTAACTCTTCTTCATTTTCATAGCAAAAGAAAAACCTTGAAGCACCTCCGCTATCATTATGGCTATTTTGAGGATTATGAGTCCCTAAACCTTTACCAAATACTTGATTGTTGTTTTCAATCCTCTCATCCGATTTTTTGGTTTTTGAGGATTTAGTTATCCCGCTTTGTAAATCTAATTTGTGAATCGGACAATCCGCTACGCAGTCATAATCGGCTACAATTTCTTCTTTGAAATAGGATTCTTCTTGCGGAGTATCATTTTTTCCGCCAAATGGATTCGCTTTTCCTTTTTTCGGAACATGACCGTTTCCCTTAACTATTTTTTGCCCTTTGTATTCACAAGATTCACTATGCGAAATGAGTAAATTAGCGGGAAAACGACCCATTTTGTTTAATTTTTCAATAGATTCTAACTGCGATTGTTTCATGGCTTCATTATTTTCCTCATCACTTCTATCTTTTGAACCTGCAATATGACTTTTTGCTAAATCCGAACCTTCTCTATTTGTAAATGTTGATGGCTTCCAATTTTTATGTTCTCCGCCCGATTCAATTCTGCTAATATCTATGTTGATTCCTCCGCAACCATTCTTGAGGATATTATTTGCTACTGTTCCTTTGAATGGCTTTCTTAACAATAATGCTTGCTTTGAAGAACCCTGTTGTAAAACTTTCATACAATCTCTAATTTCCCATCCCTGTTCCTCAAGACGAATTGCATTGAAAACATACTGTTTGACTTCGCAAACATAAATTGCATGAGAACCTTCGCTGAATTTATCAATATGAGGCAAAGAATTGCCGTTTGAATAAAAATGCTTCATTCTTCCTCACCTAATCCCTTGATATTTGCTTTGTCTTTTGATAATTTCATTTGTAATTCCGAAATTCTTTCTGTCATAGGTTCATCTATTTCAGCAAAACCTTGCAAGGGGTCATTTTCATAACGAGGCTCAAGACTTAATTTCATATCACAAGTGCCAAACTTATTATCGCCCCAAACGACAAATTTCCTCAACGGAACAAATAGTGGGCTTGTTAAACGGCTTAAAAACCTTCTCATAAAATCACCTAATCAAAAAACGACTTATTTTCCTGTGCAAAACCAATTCTCGCTTTTGCGAGAGGTATATACTCGGAAGTCAATTCGCAACCAATAAATTTCCTGTCAATCAAAACAGAAGCCATTCCTGTTGTTCCACTACCTGTAAATGGGTCTAAAACCGTTGAACCCTCTTCTGTAAATTCTTCAACCAATTTTCTCATTAACTTAACAGGCTTAACTGTTGGATGGATATTTTTAGTAGGTGTTAAACGACCATCTCCCCAAACAGGATTTTCACAAACACAACGCCTTTCAAGGTTGGTTTGTAATTCATGTTTGCCACATACAGAACAAACACGGTTTGCATAAGCATTTTTTGACATTTTATCTTCAAATGATTCTAAACCTGCATTCTTTTCACTTTTGCTCGGCTTTGCTATGTAATAAAATTGTGAATAATCCACATTTCTTTGTGAACCTTTCTTTCGGGCAACAATAATTGGTTCCCATGCAGGTTTTAGTGCCGTTCCCCAACCCTCCCACTTTTTAGCAATATCTGTTGAAGAAAGTGTAGTTTCCATTATTCCTTCTTTGCTACTCTTTATTTGAAATGGATTTTCGGGCGACCTTTTGCTAACTTTTTGACGAGCAATTACTTCTCTTTCCGCCTCTTTAAGTGAAGAAAATGGTAAATCATACAATTTACACAATTTATTGAAATCATCATTTGTTGGTAGTGAAAGACCATTTTCCCAATTATGAACACAACCCGTAACTTTACCGCTTTTTGATAAGAAGTTTTCACTAATACTTTTTTGACTCAATCCTTTTTCTGTTCTCCAATTTTTGAACCAATCAGCAAACCATGAAATGTCCTTTCCGCCTCTTTTATCAAGTGCCTTTGAGATATTG
>Ga0213859_10000887_pt1 | contig 13586 bp, 26 predicted proteins | sample PICome_2_FD_160133 | JGI IMG/M metagenome (GOLD analysis project Ga0213859, IMG submission 160133) | Coastal seawater microbial communities near Pivers Island, North Carolina, United States - PICO304 | ecosystem: Environmental > Aquatic > Marine > Coastal | place: USA: North Carolina... | reverse complement strand
ACCGATGTTAAACAGACTGCCCTCAATGCTGTCCCTGAATGCTTCATCTTCGGTGAATGGGAACTGGCGTGTAACCTCGTTGAGTTCAGACGGGTTGTCCTTAAACGACCTACGTTCGTTTTTCAGATACGTCTTGCTGCCGATCTCTATGTCTTCTGAGTCAATACCAGTTACCGTTTCTTTTGGATCTTCTACAACAGCATTTCCGTACTCATCAAAAAACCCCTCCAAAGCTTCGTAAGCTGGAATAAAGATGCGATACAGTCCAGAACGGGTACGCCCGTTGTTGTTTCTTTCGTTTGGATCAGAGTCGTACCACAGACCCTTGTACTCTTCTCCGCCTTTGTTCATGGGGTTTACCGTACTTCCTACTAGAGCTTTTCCTACCACTTTTCTACCAACGATAAGGCATGTACGCTCGATCCGCCATGCCTCACGTATATCTGTAGGTTTCTCCCATTTGCCCGCCTCATCGAGATACAGCAGGTGCAGTTTCTCACCATCGTATGCGTTGTTCGTGGTGTTCTTCCAGTTGATGACTGTATTCAGTGCGTCACCACGCATGGATGTTTTATTGTTCTTCGTGATACGCTTCGAAGGTTCTCGGAAAGCCAACTCCATACGAGGGTTGGTAGTACCGTCCTGGATAGGCTTAAAGAAGAAAGGGTAGCCTCTAAAAATAGAGACCACCTTCTTCATGAAGATGTTCTCCTGAGCGTCTTTACCAGTCTTTGACTGAATTCCCAACAGCTTCTCTTTAACTTGACTAGCCTCGTCAACAAGGACAGCAGAGCATACATTAGTGTAGCCAGAACGACGACACTTAGTATATAGCTGACCGAAACAACGGGGATCAGCTTCGCAAGCAGCCATGTGGAGAAAGATTTCCCTTTGGAAAGCGAGGTATGATGGGTATCCGATATCAATTTTAGACCATTGTAGAAACATATAGTGTCGCCCTGTAATATACGTAGGGACCCCATTATTGTAAAACCATACACCGTCGCGCCTACGCTGAAACTCTTGCTCGATGTAAGCACGAAACTTTTTTCGAAACTCGGCAGGTTTTTCGAGCCACTCATCCATACTGCGAATCCTTTGCAGCTCCTGGGGCATAGCGATGCGTTCCCACATCTGCATTGCCTTTGGTTTTTCATGGAAGAGAATCTCCGATCGCTTTGGTTTCTTTGGGAGTACAACGAGTAACCCATGGAGCTCCATGATCTCTCCCTCTGTACCGTTAGGGTCGATCTTAATCCCTTTAGTTTCATAACCGTCTATGTCAATCAATACAGGCATCAGTAGCTTTGGCCGTGGGGGTTCATTCGCCCTAGGTTAGCCACTCCTGATTTAGGATTGGTGAGCTTCATTTGAGCTCCGCATTCGCACTGGCCTTCCATATAGTAGGTCTCTCCGTCTTTCACTTTCATAGTGAGGCTGCGCTCAAAACGCTCTTTACCGCAATTTGGGCAATGTAAGTCTGGCATGTCATTTAATTTAATTAGTACACCCGACAGGATTCGAACCTGTGACCGTCTGCTTAGAAGGCAGATGCTCTATCCAGCTGAGCTACGGGTGCATGTGCTCCCTGTAGGATTTGAACCTACGACCTGCGGATTATGAGTCCGATGCTCTAACCGCTGAGCTAAGAGAGCGTATAATCCAACCTAAAGTTATGTTTTAAGTAACCAGTCGTATCTGACTGATTATCAAAGTTATAGTCATCCCAATAGATTAGACCGCTGGGGCTACTTTGAGAAGCGCTCTGCAAAACCTCCTGAGTAGTCTTTATCTTGTTCGATTTCTCCATTTGTCTGTAACTCTTTAACCATTTGTTCTAGTCTCTGGCGCTCTACCAGAAGTTCTTTGCAATCAATAGCCGTTTGTTTGATGGACTGTAGCTCCGCTTTGCGAGCAGACCCACCAGCTTCAGGATCTACAGGCTTCTTCACCTCTTCAATCATGTTGTTGATGGCTACTTCCATGCTTTGCATAAGCCGTTCGGCTGCACTTATGGTGGTGAATTTACGCTTCGACATACAGTAAATCTTCAGCGCGGGTACGATAATATTCTTTCCCGTCGATTTTTATTCTGTAGTCGCGATTCTCCTTGAAACCTACTACGTCTCCTTTTTTTAAACCCAGCTCGTCCAGCCAAGGCGCCTCAAAAGCGACCCTCCCTTTAGTGACAGGCTTATCGCTAAGGCTGATAACGTCGATAATATCAGATTGTTTTTCTTCTGCTTCCTCCACTCGTTCGAGAAGTGACCAGCCCGCCAACGGAGATACGCGCCCAGTCTTCGCAGACTTGTAACCAATAGCCTGATTGCCAGCGGTGTAAGTAGGGTTATACTGAACAATATAGTGATTGTCTTCACCAGTAAGAGGCTGACCGTCGTTAATAACAACATGATGATGGAAGTAAAGAGTATCACCCACTTCGACTCCATGATCGTATTTAAACGGGACCGCCACGACGGGCCCTTCTGTGATTCTGTTTTTAAATTCGTCATACTTGGTGCTTATGTAGAGTTCTAAACCGCTGTCGGTTACTATTGTGTCGTTGAGCGTTTTTTCAAGCTCAACAACAAACAGATCGAACGTTTTCATTAATTAAAAGTTTAAGTCAAATTCAATTACGCACGGCATTTCATCTACCGCTTTCCACAAAGATAGACCATCTTCGTTTTCGATATATATGAGGTAACGTTGTTTTCCGTATTTGACCAGGTGTCTTTCGTCTTCTACTATGGCTGACACCTCTCCAGTACCTGCTCGCATTCCGACATAATAGGCCATGCCGTTTTTGGGGTCTCTTCCGACCACAATTTTTCTGATAAGTCCTTCCATTAGTTTAAGGATATGCCCAGATCGCCTAAGAGTCCTTCAAGGTCGATGTCGTCATCGTCCTGATATGCATTATCCATAACTTGCTTGACAGCCTCCAGTTCCGCCCTGCTTTGTAGGCTGAAGCTGTACATGGTTTTCATTTCGGCTTCTTCGTCGCCAAATTCAATTGCATCCAGGTCAATAACTCCCACGACAATTGAGGCGAGAACTCGATCTTTCATTTCGAATTCGTCGATAGTCTCCTCCATCTTCTTGACGAGAGAATACATTTCGGCGAAGAAGAGGGTGTCTTTGGGGCTCATGATGTAAATTTGTTTAACTCAAAGATACAACAGAATAAGCATGCCCAAGTCTACCGTTAAAAGAACCAGGATGTTTCGGGAGATGTCTAAAATGCCATCGCGGTTTGTCAAGCAAAACTATCTGAAAAACCTGCGAGCTGCAACCAACGACTTCCTGGATGGTCACCCAGATCTCACTAAGTCGTACTTACAGCTTTTGTTGTTTGTGTACGACTTAGAGTTCTTTACTATATCGTGGTTAGCCGAGAACTACGGCATGAATAGAAAAAACCTTGCCGACAGGATGGTGTATCCTCTAGTGGCTTCAGGGTATTTATACAAGCACTTTGATAAACTCACTCCTTCTCAAACGAGAGAGGACCACCTGTTTCGTGACGAGACAAAATTTAACTACAGGGTGCGATATGCCTTGTCTCAAAAAGGCAGGCTGGCGGTACAGAGATTCTACAACTCGCTTTAGTCTTTATCTTCGAAAGAAAACCATACGTTTCTTACGTACATTTTATCTCCGTCTACTGGGGCGTCAAGTAGGTCAAAAAAACCAATATATAGATACTCGTCAAAATTGTATGCAACACTAAACGCTTCAGTGGCATGAATAGAATGCCATTGACCGACAGATAGACTTTCGTCAAAAATTTCATGTGAAGTTGCACTACCCACTCTTACTTTTGTGTCAACGGGTCCTTCGGCGGCAAAATCATAATATATCTCGCAATAAAAATTAACCACTGGACCTTCAAGATCTTGATCATCAAGGTCAGGAAATGATTTCCGAACGTGAAAAAGACCATCCTCAGTTCCAGACCAAGAAACCTCTAACGAGTTGTCCCTTCCTTCTTTTGTCGCCCCTCCAGCTAAAGTAGCGATTGAAGGGCTTTGATCAAAGTGAGCTGAAAAACCATCGACCCCGCTCGAAAAATCACTGCTGTAGGTGACGCGAGCAACAGGATCAGAAATAATACCGTTCCAGAGTACGTTTTACCTAGTCCTAACATGAGACAAAGATAGCAATTTTTATCTGCCTTGTCCTCGGTATGATTTCTTGTAGTTCTTACTACGCTTATTGCTCGACGTTTTCGTCTTAGCGTGTACCCCAGGGCGACTCACCTTATGCTCTTCTGGGGCAAAGTTATTTAGTTGCTTAGCCATTCTCTACAGTATAGTATATTCTGTTCTTCTCGTCTCTTCGGGCGCGTTTGATCTGTTTGCGGTTGAACCCACTTTCTTTGTAGGACACATGCACCCAGTTAGGCTCTTCATCATCCCCGAACTCCCAAATCATCTGGTCCCACTCCAAGTTGTTCTTGATGTAATTGAAGATCTCTGCGTTGGTAACCTTCCCGTAGATATCTGCATCGATATCCAGTGCCTCCCCAATCATGTGCTGAGAATACTTGCTTCCGCCTATCGCTTTATTTAACGCTTTTGAGCGATACCCTGAGCTAACCCCGATCGGAACACCGAAGTGATCACGCACAGGCTGGAATACATTTTCTGCTACAGCGCGTAGGTTATGGATCTCCCACTCTTCAGGGTTGTTAGGGATACCGAGGCGGCTGGCCGTGTTGGATTTGATAGCCTCCTTTAGGGTGAGGTTTTTGCTTAACTTCATTTCGATTTGCTACCCAGCTAGGGTCGATTCGTTTGATACGAGGGTTGTGGTAAAATTTTTTCAATCTACGATTGAATATAGCAAAGTTAGAAAAAAAATTTGGATGGAATGATATTTTGCCCTACATTGAGATCAGCAAACCGAAGTTACGAAACAATTTAAATCAGTTATTTGCTATGAAAAATTCAATCTTAATCCTTTGCCTGTTGTTTGCAGGTGTAACATTTAGCCAGGGTCTTCCTAAGACTCAGATCTTTGATGCGTATGATGCACGAACAGACTCTATTGTAGTTTACAAGGTGTCAGACGATGTGTATACAAATAAGCTTCGCATCTTCCGAATCATGAAAACATGCAAGCATGAAGAGGTGTCTGGTGACGTAGTGAGTGTTTCTCACGACAACAAAACTAAAGTGGTGTTCGAATCAACTGGGGTTTACGCAATCCAGTGCTTTCGTGAAGGAGTAGACATCAAGCCGTCTTTCCTTCACGTTGATCAGAAATACCTAAACACCTCAACAGAGATTATTTACGTTGGGGATAAGCAGAACTACTTATACTACGTACAATAAAAAAGGGGCTCGCGCCCCTTTTTTTATCTTCTGTTTCTCGACTTCCCTGGCCCCCCTGGTGTGTAGCCGCCTCCTGGGAAATTCAGATCAATCCACTCAACGCCTTTCCTTTTCTTAGATCCAGGCATAGGTCCTGATGGAGGTCTTTTAGCGCCTTTCTTTATAGATGAAATGGCTCGGCGACGACGCATCTGGCGGTTCGTCTGCCTTTCCTGGCGTTTCTCCTGCCTTTCTTCTTTCTTTTCGTCTCTCTCAACCTTTCTAATTTCTTTTTTTAACTTGCTTTTTACGGGAATGATAGCCCGCTTCTTGTCGATTCCCTCATACCTCTGCTGAGCTTTCTCTACCCTAGAGAGGCGGTTGATTTGCTTTTTAGCTTTTCTTTCTCCTTTTTTGTCACCCGCTGCTTCAGCCTTCTTTTTATCAGCGTCAGCCTTCTTGTATGATTCAAGCGCGGCATATTCACTGCGATCATAAGCATCAGCTTTTGTCAGCCCAGCTCTTTTGGCTGCTCGCTCAAGTCTTCTACCTCTTCTTCTTACCTGTCCTGATGTCAAGCTTTCTGGACCAGTAGCATCGGTGGTAGCTGTCTTCACCAAGCGATTGCCAGTGCCTAGACCTCCTTTTCGAGCTCGAATCTTAGCCTGTTTTTTAGCGTCTTTCCGAGCCTCTTTTTGTTCGGAAGTTCTACGTCTCTGAGATCCTCTTCTTGATTCCTTGATCTCTTCTGGTGTGGCGAGCTTCTTGGGGTCTTCTTTCCCTCCGTTATTGTAAACCTTCATGCCGCCTTTGGCTTTCTTTATCTTCATGCCTTTGTATGCTTGATTGTTTCCTTTGGCTGCTTCCTTCATGGATTCTTTTTTGTTGCCGTCGCCATCAATATCTATGAAGTCAGGTTTTACAGCACCTCCAGACTTGTACACCTTCATTCCATCTTTAGCTGTAAGCCCTTTTTTTGCGTCGAGGCGAGCCTGGTTTTCTATTTTTCTTAACTCTTCAGGATTTGTAACACCTTGCTTCATAGCATCCACGCGAGCCTGTTTTGCTGCTTCAGCTTCTGCTGATTTCTGTGCGTCCATAAGAGCTTGAGCCTTAGCAGAGATTTTCTTCTTGCGGTTTTTACCGCCAAATCCCATTTTCTTCACCATATCATACATGGCTTTTTTGTTGTTCTTTTTCATCATGCGAATGCAAGGATTTCTACTTGAGACGCCGCTGTGTCAGAGTACGCCTTGATGTTATCTATGTTTGCGAGAGTGAGTGTGGCGCTACCAGTTGCGTTAGCGTCCATTACAGAGTTATTCAAAATGAAGCTGTCCCCCGCCTCTAGTTTTACAGCGTACTCTTCGGAGTTCCCAAGGATCCTCAAGGTGACGAAGTTAGCAGCAGCCAGGTTGGTAATTCTCAGGTAGTCGAGATCAGAGTCAGCGATGGTACCACCATCCGCAGTCCCGAACTTCAAAAGGTCAACTTCGTTGCCAGAACCAAAAGCCACGTCATAGATTCTGTGGTATACATCATCAACAGTCTCTGTGTGAGTGTTGGTAAAGGTTCTAAGGCTCCCGTTTAGGGTGACCTCTTCTTTAATTGTTACCGTCAATACAGCCATAATGCAAATATAGGCTATTTATTTTTTGTTCTTTTTCGATCTACGCAGCTGCGCTGGCGTCTTGTAGTTGTTGACGAGGTAGTCGTAATCCCTCTCGACACCAGTGTTGGCATCCATCTTTTTCAGCCCCTCAATGGTCGTAGCGTTTAAGTTACCCCCAGACACCTGAAGAACAACCAACAGGTTCAAATCAGCCTGCCCCATATCTTCAACCTTATCTGTTTCAAGGAGGTTTTGCTTGTTGATGTGCTTAACCGTGCCCTTTAGTGTTTGACCCAAATAAGACATTGCAGCCATCTGTGCAATCTCTGGGTTTTCCAGTATCAAGTCTGGATTGTCTGCAAGTACATCTGGATCACCATACAGGTCTTTCGATATCTTTCTGTACATAGGTTCGTTGGTGATCTGAAGGTATCCTCTACCTCTGTACTTGTATCCACCTCTATCTCCATACATAGCATCACCAAGCTTTTCTGGATTGCGACCATAGTCCTGCCCAATAGCCAGTGTATCCAGGACTGGGTATCCGCTCTCTCTTGAGCGTCTGCCTAAAGCCTCGCCCTCGACTCTCTCGCCAGTGCCATAGCCAAGCCTGTCAAAGCTGTCGTAAAATACGTTTGCTAGTTGCCTTCCATCAGTAGAGTAACTCATGTTTTCAGCTACGTCGAATCCTGCCTTTCCAAGGCCAGCACCACCAGTCTCTTTGAAGATCGCTGCATTTACAGCTTCTTTGTATCCTGGACCCAAGGCGTCTAGCTCCTTCTGGAAGTTTGCCATCCTCCTATTTCTTATGAGCCTGTTGAGGGGGCCTTTAGTCTTGGTGTAGCCCATAGGAGGTTCTGGAAACACTCCAAGAAAAGGCATTGTCTGACTTGAAACTACTTCAGCAGTAGGAAGCATTGAAATACCACTAACAACTCCTTCCTCATCGGCAGACTTTATGGGAGTCATAGGTGCAGACTCTTCTTCTTTGGATTTGAATCTGTCGAATAGTCGCTTGAATAGCCCTTTCTTTTTTTCTTCGACTACATCAACACCCTCTACGCCACCTTCAACGTACATCTTAGGTGTTTTCTTCACCACCATGCCTTTATAGGCTTTATTTTTTCTAGTGCGAGGACCCTTTTTTCTCCCACCCTCGCCAGATCTGCCTCTATTTACAGACTCGTCCTCCAAAACTGTCCCTCCGCCTTTGTGAGAGACATCCTTTTTGTCCCCTTTTACTGAATTGGGGTTATTTCTATTGATCTTGTTGAGCTCGGCTCTGTATTCAAGCATCTCTGGGGATGACTGAAACAGCCTATACTCTCTTTTATAGTCTCTAGCCATAACACAAAGATAAGAAAACAGTCTTTGCGCCCTTCACAGCTTAATAGGTTTGAATGACGCTTCGTAGTGTCTGTTTGTTTGCGCTTGCAAACCCCTCTAGAAGCTCCGTAGAATCAAAACAGCTTCGAAGCTTAATCGCTAACATAGCTTGTGCGAAGTTACAGCTTTTTTTTTGAAAAGTCAAGTGATCAAAACTGCTTTAAGTAGCATCTCCAAAGCGCTGATCAACAGCATTTTAAGCCGAATCAGTGAGCAGGGTGTGGAAAACTCAATTTGGACCGCGAACCGTAAAAAGTGGTGTGTAATACAGATCCTGGGGATTATATATAGTATAGAGCACTTGGAGCTACGCTCCAAAACCGACTTGCCGACCCCCCTCCCTCAGAATCTCAAGAGATTCTGGCATACTTTTCAGCTTTTAGTAGCAGGCTAACAGCCTGATACTAAGTGGTTTGCCCTCGGTTGATTCATCAACCGCTGGAAGTGACAGCAGTAAACTGCTGAGGGGAAGGGCAGGACAATCCCCCACCTCGACCTATGGTCGAACCACAAGCCTTCATTACTGAAGGCTAACTAGCAGTTTAAGAAACTGCTAATAAGTGGCTCAAAATCAGTGGCTTGACCTAACCGCGCTGAAGCATCTTCGATGCTGATGCAGTTAGCTACCAACGGCGTGAATCTCCTACGGAGATCGCAGGGTTGGAGAAAGTAGATATAGATTAGAAGAAGAATGGAATTCTATGAATTCTTCTTCTAATCTTAATATCTAACAGTTATGGCAAACACCATTTCCCACTCTGAGTTGCTGAAAGCAACTAAAAAGGCTGTAAACAGCCTGATGTTCAACCCTTCTGCTTCTAAGAAGCAGTCGGCTATCGAAGCTTTAGCTTCGTTGTCGGAGTTCATCGACTCCATCGATGCTCCGAAGGAGCAACCGAAGCCAAAGGCTTCGAAGTCAAAGAAGAAGCCGAAGGCTTCTAAGGCGAAGCCAAAGGCTTCGAAGTCGAAGTCGAAGTCCAGCCGTAAGGCTGAGATTGAGGCTGTTCTTACCTCTGGTAAGAAGCTGAAGAGGTCAGAACGTTCCGTTCTGAACAAGGAGCTTCATGCTCTCCTCTCTGAGGAGAGAGAGGCTGCTCGGAAGCTTTCTAAGAAAGCTTCTAAGAAAGCTGTTCGACGACCTAAGAGGTCGTCAGCAGCTGGTCTTGAACAAGACCAAGCAAAGCAGAACACTGCCAACAAAGTTGGCAAGGTCAAGAAAACCAAGGTCGTCAACGCAGTTGACGGAGGGCAGGCTCAGCCATTCGAACCTCGTAAAGAGGTTCCAGTAGTCGAACCGAAGGTTCGAAAGAAAGAACAAATGAAGCTGACTCTCCTTCCAGGAGAGTCGCCAGAGGAGGCAATGGCTCGACTCCGCTCCGCTCGCTTGGAGCAAGAGCGCTTGGAGGCAGAGGCGTTGATTGCCTCTGGCAATCCGATGTTGGAGCCATCTTTTGCTCCTGCTGTTTAAACGAAGTTTAACCTTTAAAATCTTTGATTTTATGAAAGCATACTTTTTCCAACTCCCCGAAGGGGGAGTCGTGCGCTCTTTCGAGAGCATAGACGCTGCCACCGAGTGGGTGGAGGACTTTATGGTCGAGTCCGATGACGACCTCATCTACTTCCAGCTTGCATACGAGGGCCAGAGTGCGCTCGATCGTAAGCACGTAGGTGGATACTGGGCGGTCGAGTGGGATTGGTGGGATTCTGTCTTCCACCACCACCACTTCGCTCGTGAAATTGACTGAAAGTCAATAACTTATTCTCTTTTTTCTAACCTTTAAAATCTATGATTTTATGAGTCAACCAATTTTTGCTTTTGTTTTCCCCTTCGGGGAACACGGCGGAGAGTTCCGCTGCAAGCGCAACTTCGTGGACGCAGAGAGCGCCGCGAACTGGGCTGTCGATATCATCCTCAAAGAGGGGGATGATTGCTGCTACTTCAAAGAAGTAGAGAGCGCGGACTACGTGTTCGAGCCAGCGTGTGAGTCGCACACGGTGGTGTGCTGGCATGATGACGCTCCTACTTGGGAGATGTACGATGTCATCGACTAACTACCCTAAAGGGTAAAAAAATAAATTTGGATTTAGGTATTCTGTGCCTTATCTTTGTTGTCGGCAATTCAGCCAAACTCAAAATCTTTAACCTATGCTACACAGCACAAACACAGAGCGCAAGAAAGCGCAAATGGCTTCGGCCTTGTTCAACGATGTTCAACTCCTCGGTTCTGCCGTCACCTGCACGGCGGAGTTCGACCTGCTCTCCTGTGACGAGCAGATGCGATTGGAGGACTTAATTGCTACTGCATAATGGTGGTCGCAATTATGGCCGCCTACGTGGTGGCTACTACCTACGTGATGGATGAATCCATAAAGCTGAACCGATGATGGACAAAGACCAAATCAGGGACGTGGCTATCGAGGTCACGGACTACCTGCTCGACAATATGCCCACACTTCTGGACGAGGACGTACTGGAGGTGGACGGCGAGTACACGGAAGGAACTTGGATGTTGCAAGATACCATCACCGAAGTTCTAACTCTAATCTTCAAGCGAGATGTATAATCACTTCCTCGAATTCAGCGTGGACGAGATGGTGGATGCGTATACGTACTTCACCCTCATCCACGACTACGAGGGTTGTCGCTTAGTCGGCGAGGCTTTCGATAAGAACACTTCAATCGATTTTCAAAACTTCTAATATGAAAAACTTTTCTTTCGACGAAGCTATGTGCTTCGCATACGGCAGCACGATGCTGACTGGTGGTTCTTCAATGGGAATCATGGACAACCGCGAGTACTATATACCTAAGCATGGGTATGTAGTGGGCGGAATCGTACCCGAAAAGTCCTGCGATATGGACAACGAATCAGCTTTCAAGCACACGTATAACCGCTTCTTCTATCAAGCTGAGTTGGCTTTGGAGCGCGAGTCTGCGGTGGTCATAGGTACGTGGGTTGAAGACGGCAAAATTGTCTTCGACTTGTGCAACGTCCTCGATGATATGAAGGATGCGCTCGAACTTGCTGCGAAGCGCGGGGAGCGGGCTATCTACGACCTTGAAAATGAACGTGAAATCTTTGTAAACCACAACGCATGAACGGATGGATAATGTATGGACGCGCTGAACGGAGCGTGTTTGGATGGCAATGGGTAAAGATTGCCGAAGGTGTAACTCAGAATGAGTGGATGCGAGCGCAACACTGGTGGAGTCGCTCACCTATTTGGGACGAAATCAAAACAGAAAATCAATGAAAGTAGCACTACACACGTACAACGAGGCAGTCAACTGCGAGAACAACTACATCCGCACGTTCGCTGACTATGAAGACCTGTTGCGCCACTTGGTAGCAATCGGTGATGATGGATACGAAACCAAAAAAGTAACATTCCTATGAAAACACAACGACACATTGATGCGCTGTACGAACGGCGCAAGACAGCGGGTGGATTTGAGTCCGCGTTGATCGACGCATACATGAAGGCTGATGGTGGAAACGCCAAGCTGTTGGAGGATGCCTTCAAGGACACACGATTTGACCTGACTCCCAAGCCACGGTTTGACTACGGCATCGAAACCCTACGTGCTGCGGTACGGTGGGCGGATATGCGGGACGAGGGATACAACTTCGACAAGACGGCTGAGGAACTGCTTGAAGAGTACGAGATTTGGGCGGACAGCACCGAGGACATACCCGCAGACCAACACTTCTTAACACGACTGCAATGATAAAAGCAACACTACAATTCGACAACGGTTACCGAGGTAACTGGCGCAGTCCCATGCCATCACGAGGATGGGTGGTGCGCAAGGTCTTCAACGACGAAGCCCATATGGAAAACTTTATCGCATACATCGAGCGCAAGACGGGTATGCCACTGGACGAACTTTACATCGACGAACAATGAGCAACACAGTATGGGATTATATGTACGAGAAGTACGGCGAGCAACTGGAGATGACTCGCGAACAGGTCTACGAGATGACCATCGAGGAACTGGAATACGTAAGTGAAATTTTTAACGAACAACAATGAAAACATCAATCTTCAACACACGAATCATTCGCAAAGGCTCAAAGGTGCTATACCGTGGGTCATGGGGGCGCGACGGACAGCGCATCGCAGAGGTAATCGCAATCGAGCAGACGCAAGGCCCGAACGAAAAGTACGGGGATGAGGTGGATGCTGTGGGCTTGGATGAGCATTACGTACTGACCCTGAACAACGGTCATTGGTGCTACTCTTACCAAGTTGATGGCCTCGTCCAACCTACTGAAAACCAGTCAGTTGCAAAATAAATTTGGAATAACGAAAACTCTGCCTTATCTTTGCAGTGTCAACAACGACATCATCTAAATCTTTAACACATGGCATTACCCACACTTACCGACTTCCTGACTTCTTGGGATAAACTCACCGTCACTGGCATGACTCCTGAGCGCAACGACTCAGTGATGACTGTTGCCCCGAACGGCACGACCGTGACTATCGAATACCGTCACCAAATCAGCGCACACACTGGCGAAACATCCACGGTTGCGTACCTCGTGGCTACGGATTCAAACGGCAACCGAGTTACCCTGCGTAATCAGACGTATGGATGCTTCGATGACGAAGAGAAGCAGTTCCACCAATGGTTCGCCACGAAAATGGCAGGCGCGATGGAACTGGATGCACGACGACGACGAGATTTGTCAGACGGCATCGACATGGTGCTGGCATCATAATCACACATGGTGTACTTGGAGGCAGAAGGGTGGTACAGGGATGAGGCTCACGCTAACACTCCCCACTCCCTTTGAGGGTTCGATTCCCTCTACACCACATAGCGAGTCCCCGATGGGGGGTGCAAGGCGTACAAATGCGAGACGTCAGCGAGGTTCGAATCCTCGGCTTGCTACATATGGCATTGACACTGGCTTCAGGAGGCTGAGGATTGGTGTGTGCATCTCAATAGACGTTCCTTCTTCCCTTTACCGAGGGCTTATGGCAACGAGCGTGAGAGATGTGGTGGTTCGATTCCACCCTTTGCTACAACGGACGGTGTTACAAATCACCAGGAAGACCACTACCTGTGGTGTAAGCTGTGGAATCGTGAGGCTTGCACCGATGGGAGAGAAACCTAAGCACCGTCCTTTTTCATTAACTCAAAACTCTAACACATGGACAAAGAAATTATTGACCGCCTCGTATATGTTTACGAAATGTATGCAGGCGAAATGGAACTCTGGCAAGACCCAGTGACCACAAAGCTTTACCACGTACCTA
>Ga0213859_10000885_pt1 | contig 13594 bp, 12 predicted proteins | sample PICome_2_FD_160133 | JGI IMG/M metagenome (GOLD analysis project Ga0213859, IMG submission 160133) | Coastal seawater microbial communities near Pivers Island, North Carolina, United States - PICO304 | ecosystem: Environmental > Aquatic > Marine > Coastal | place: USA: North Carolina... | reverse complement strand
TGCGTCTACCGATTCCGCCACGCTCGCATGTCCATAGTATAGCATAAAAAAAGGGGAGAAGTCTGATTCTGACCAGACTCTCCCCTGCGGCGACGATATAACCTATTTAGATCAGAAGGAATACTTCAGACCCAGCTTAGCACCATATCCACGATCGATATCGTCATCACCAGAACCAACGAACGAGACCTCACCATATGCACCCAGTGCTTCGGTCAGACCCAGACCGACACCTGCCTTACCAGAGGGGACGGTATCAGCGTCACCGCCGTCTGGAGTCAGCACGGTAGCACCGCCCTGAACGTAGTAGGAACCAGACTCACCGAAAGTTCCTTCGTAGCCTAGGTGGAGATCCGTCGCGGCACCAGTGTACTCCGAACCCGTCCAACCAGCATTGGTTTCCACGTTTACGTAGGGTCCTGCAAGGGCAGCAGCAGGAGCGAAAGCGAGAGCAGCAGCAGCTGCGAAAGCAGTTTTGATCATTTTTGTTTACCTTTGTAGTTTACTTGCGGAGTGGTTACCCGCAGATGAAGAGTGGAGTTGTCCTCCACTGCAAATACAATTTATCAGCAAAAAGGGGGCAATGCAAGCCCCCTTGTGCCAGTTTTTTCTCGGTCACATTTTGTAATCAGTTGAGATTGATCTGAGAACCCGTGATATTGACGATACCAGTGACTGTGATGTTCATCAGACCAGCAACTGTCTCAGTGAGATTACCAGAGTACGTGCCTGAATAAGGACCAGTGAAAGTTTCTGTGGTGTTACCAGTCACTGTATTAGTAAAGTTTCCAGTAATTTCTGTAGTATTATTTCCAGTAATAGTCTCACTAAAATTACCAGTGATAGCCTCAGTAAAGTTACCTTCAACTGTATTTGAATAGTTTCCAGTAGCACTTTCAGTCACATTACCAGTAATTTGTTCAGTGACGTTTCCTTCAATCGCAGTAGTAACATTACCAGTATACTTCTCAGTTAGATTTCCAGCAGCAATAGTATGCGTAACATTACCCTGAGCAACGCTAAGAGAGAATGAACTGGGATTCTTAACTGTTGGAATTGGTTTTGGTGGTGTACCAGCGACATTCACCTCCATTTTTCCACCAACATCAATGGAAAAATCACCAGCTGCAGTAAGTTTCAAGTGTCCAGCACTTGAAATAGTATGACATGCTCTAGGATCTAGAATCTGTCTAATAGTTGCCTCACCCAGAACGTTCTGTGTGATACCACCAGAAACTGTCTGGTTAATAAAAGTAGTATCGGTCTTGAAAGTATTTGCTACAAGAGAGACTGCTCCACCAGCACCATCTCCACCCTGAATGTTAACAGTGCTTCCTGATAGGTTTAGATCTTTTAGAGCACGAACAGTTACGTTATCTCCTTTGAGAAATACATCTCCACCTTTGGATTCTACGTTAATATCACCATAAGACACGACAGAGAGTGGTTTCTCTTCGTCGAGCATGTTTTCAACTTCCATGGCGAATCTACCGCCAATCTTCACAGTCATATCACCTTGTGGTCTCATAGTAATTTGACCACCAGTCTCATCTTCACCGATCTTTCCACATCCAAAGAAGATGTTTCCAGTATCATCCATGTGAATGGACTGTCCATTATCAGTACATATGATTAGGGTGACTCTTCCCTCTTCATTCTGTGCTTTTGTAATCTTTACACCATTAATTTTATCAACAGATGTTGATCTCTGATCTGCTGAGTGTGGTGGTGTAACAACTGCTTCGTTGATATTACCACCATCGGGAAGATCAGCAACGAAGTTGTTTAAACTTGTTAGATAATTTTGTAGTGCTTCTTTTGTAAGACTCATGATGGGCAATCAACGTAACGACCAGTTCCAATCTTCGCATATCCAAGTAGATCGCGAGTATCACTATCTAGACATGATAGGCTAGCGAGTGCCTTAGCACCAAATCCACCACCACCAACAATTTCTACCGTAGGAGCATTATCAAAGATTTGTGTTCTATCTAAGACATCAAATCCAATCACAAATCCACTAGCATTAATTCTAGCGGTGACTAGAGATGAATCTCCATTAATGTAAACAGTTGGAATAGAAGTATATCCAGTTCCAGGTCTAGTTAGTGTTAGTGAGTCTAGCACACAATTGATGTTATCTGGTTTATTTGGTACAAAGTTTCTTCCTCTCTGAGTAACACGAATCTCAGTAACGTATCCATTGGAATCAAGCAGAGGAACTGCAAGTGCTCCCCATCCTTGACCAGTGATTGCTATGTGTGGTGGTAGCAAGTATGGATCTCCAGGATCATCAATCGTAATATCAATAATCTTACCGTCATCATCAACAATAATATCACCAATGGTAGGTGGTTTATGATCTGCAGGTGGTGATGGTACTAGTGGTTTTACTGGTGACTCATCTTGTCCGTTAATATCGACTGAAGTTTTAGCACCAGTTCCGTTTACAGTGAAGACAAGTGTTTCGGTTCCTTCAATCTCAGCATCCTCTCTAATACCAACAACAACTGTTGATTGGTTATTCACAATTGCGAAAGTTCCATATAGGTTTCCGCCAATAATATCATCTTGATTAATGTTTAAACCAAACAAACTGTAGCTCAATATAGTATCGTTTGGAATACCATTTGTTGTAATGGTGTATGTAATAAACTCTCCTTCTTCGACCTGAGTCTTATCACTCTTAACAATTACGGATACTTCTTCAGCTACAATAACCTCAGGAATGAATGCATCAGGATCTGGATCACCATCTTCTGGATCACCAGTTCCTCCATCTCCTGGTGGTGGTGAGGGAGGTGTAGGACCAACGATAATATTTGGTGGTGTTGATGGAGTCGGATTATTAGGATCAACATCAGGTCTCAACCCAATAGTAACAACAGCAGTAGATTGAATAAAGGATACATCTTGTGTTCCTGTAGAATACTCAATCGCTACTTCAAAATCTTCGGGAGTATCCTGCTCACCATCTTGATATGTCTGAATAGAAATTACTCTCTCAGTTTGGTTAGGTCCAAATCCTAAAATACCACTAACATCTTGATAATCGACATCTTTGGTTGCACTTAATTCATAAGTTTGGAAAGTAACAGAACTAGATGCCTGAATATTACCAGATCTTATTACTTTTACTTGTGCTATATCACCCTCAAAGACATTGGTATCTTTGATTTCGTAAGTAATTGCTTCTGCAGGAGGATCTGTTGGAGTAGTTTGTCCTGGCGGTAAGGTAGATCCACCTGGGGGATTTTCATCTCCAGGACCAGGATAAATGGGACTATTGCCACCACCAGGAGGAACATCAGGAAGACCACCAAAAATAATACCACCTGCTAATTCTGGTGGAGCATAAGATCTTGCGTCATCACATACACTCTGACCATAATCTAGTGGACCATTTTCAAGTCCATCAAGTAGACCATCCAAGAAATCACCAACTTCATCTTTCTTTTTCTTATTGCAGCGAGTATCTTCACTACCACAAGCAGAGTCAATACCACCACAAGAAATGCCTAGGATGGACATAATCTTAAACATTGCTCCACCGACAAGATTTAGAGCACCACCAGCAATGCCTAGGATCGCTTGTAATGGACCTAAAACAGCATCTAGAAGTCCACTAACGAATCCAGTAATCTTGTTAATAATTGCGTTGACGAAAATATCAACTTGACATGTTGCTGCTCTGAATACTTTGAGGAGGTAATCAAAGATGAGAGCAGTGATGAAGTCAACCAATCTCTCGTAGATATCTTCAATGCTACAACCAATCTTCTCTAGTGTTGTCTCTAGAAACTCCTGAACACCCTCTAGAATGCCCTCAAAAGGAGTTAAAATCAGTTTTACTAGGTATTCAATACCTTCTTTTAACTTAGCAATAATCTCGCCTCTGACGCGAGCGAGAGCAGATTTAATAATCCTCAGAACTTTATTGATGTAACCCTGTGCTTTTGAGGTGTACTTAAAGAGTTCACCGTTTACTTTACCGACAAGATAATCACCAATGTTTCCATTGCTGTCCTGAACCATTTTAAACAACTCACCAAGAACATGGTTGAGTTCGCTTTTCGTATCAGGATTACATTCTGCTTGAGCAGTAGATACACAAACTTGTGTACCAAATGGATTTGCTGCACTATTCTCAGCAGCATGAGCTCCATCTGCTGGAGACATGGTTGATTGAGAGTTACCAGCAAGTTGACCAGATGCTAGGTTCTTATTTGTAGCTGCATTTGCGCTGCTATCAGCAGTAGGGTTTGTCTTTGGATTTACAGCAACTTTAAAACTTAAGCACTTATCCTCAGAAGTAGTGGATATAACTTCCTCAGGAGGTGAATCCGCTGAGTTAGCAGTATGTCCAATAGATCCAAGAATAAGTGGTTTTGTTTTTTCAATATTCAACCAAAAACCAAATACCCAATCTCCTTCCTCAAGGTTCGCAGAAGCACCAGAAGATCCACCAGTTTTGTAAGGTACAGTAACTGGTAGAGCAGTGTGTGCCCAAGGCAAATCCTCGGTCTTTACATTTTCGCAGTCAGCATCATGTACCCCAACGATTCTAACTCTAAAACGGTTAGATTTCTTTGGTTCATCAATTTCTTCAACTTGACCAATCCACCATTCAGCACCGTCAGATCCTAATTGGTGGGTTGGTAATAGAGATCGGATAGATGGATCCATACTAATCAGTTATCATGAATTTTGCACTCAGGTGCGCCTGGTTGTTGATCACAGTAGAGTTCTAGTGGAGAGGGATCGTGATGATCACCTGCTTCGATTTCTTCTTTGTGATGCTCAACGTATTCTTCTAGATCATGCAGTTCCTCTTCAATGTGACGACGTTGTTGGGGAGAGGTCATGGGATTCTGAAGAATCTCTTTGTCCTTAGCGATATGTGCTTCGATGTTTTCCATAGTTCGTTTGTGTGTAACGTGTTTTCCTATTCTACCATTCCAAGAGAGTCTCTCTGTAGTCTTAATGATGTTCTAACCTGCATGTTAGAAACTGCAAACGCTCTGGATATTTGAGTAACTAAGTAATATCCACTGTTTAACCTATCAACACTGTTGTTTTTTCTGTCCTCTTGATTACTAGAATTAGGAAGCAGAACGCGCACCTTATCGCCCACAACTAAATCAAGGTTTCCTGGGACCTCGATACGCAATCCTTGAGTATTTAGGAGATAATTCCTAGAGATAGACTGACATATAACATCACGACTCCAGTCTAGCAATTGATTATCTCCACTTCCATTTGGAGAAGCAGAGTCTTGACCACTGTAAAAAGTCTCATGATCAATTATAGCAGAAATCTGTCGAGTTGGATAATCAGATAGTCGTTCTTGTTCTGGATTTAGTGTATCTTGTGCTCCTAAGTGTGCTTGGTTTTCAAATGATTTTTTCGCAGAGAAAATTTTCTGCTCATATTCTCCTGTAGACATGTTATAGAAAGCTGCCTTAGATGCATATGCTCCCAGTCTCAATCCTTCCATGAGATTGATCTCACCAAGAAACTGCACTGATAGAATAGTATCATCATATGAATCTTCTGCGGCACCATCAACAAACGTTTTTATTCCAGTTTGTTGATTACCAAATTTACCGTTTAAATCACATAAAGAATCAATAGATCTGAAGTTGTATCCATTATGATTTTCAAAGAAGAAATATCCTGCACTTCCAGATAGAAACTCTCCAGACTGACTAGATTGCTCTGCTGTAGATGATTTACTTAATAGTGTCTTATCCTGAACAGATGCGATTACAGAGAATGGACTCTTCCCACTTGGAATAATTTTCAGTCTATTCTGTGATGGATCAGATGTAACTTCTTTATCTGTATCAAGAAACTCAGTCAATATACTCTCAACAATTTCATGAGGATATCCTTCTTGTGTGTTACTAACCTTACGTCCTTCATTAATAAGTGCCTCAGCACTGATCAAACCAATATTGTATCTCTGAATTTTATTTGAGATAAATCGATCCCCAACACGATAAACAATGAAGTTATAAGTATATGTCTGTTCGTCTGGTCCTTTTACTTTAATCTCTACACTCTCACCACCAGTGATACCACCATCTTCTTCAGATCCAATAATATTGATGCCAGAATCAACAACATTTAAGTTCGCAGTAATGAATGGTTTTGAAATATCTTCATAGTAACTGTATCCCATGACCAAGGGAGCAATACCATACTCCTTACCAGTATTTGTGGTAAGTGTAATGCTTTCAAATACAAAAGAGGCAGCGTTATTATTATTCTTCATTGCGATAACTTAAACAGTGTAAGTGGTGCTAGGTTAGCAGCGTTAGGATCAGTCAAAGGCATTACGAATGGATTTGCACCGAGACCACCAGATTGCTGTTGCTGAGGTTGTGCTGATCTCTGCTGAGCAGCCTGATTGAATTCCATGACCTTAGCGAGTGCTGCCAGTTCAGGATTTTCTTTTGCTGCTGCTTGGATTCTTGGAAGCATAACAGATCCAGTTGTATTGTTTGGAGGAGCAACATTAGCTGCATTATTTTGAGCAGCCTTAAGTTCTGCGTTTTTAACTTTAGATTTACCTTTAGTGAACTGCAATGGATCTACAGCACTACCTCGTCCTTGATATCCACCAGGATGTCTTTCCAAGTGTAAGTGAGTATTATCGGAAGCCATTGCTCCAGTGCCTGGCCAATATTTAACTGTAGCAATCTTATCACCTTTATTTACTTCGTCTCCTTGAGCAACTGTTGGATCAACGTGACCATATAAAGTTGCGTTTCCATCATCACTAGTCACAACAACTGCAGATCCATGCATGAAATCTGGAATGATGTGAGAGACAGTTCCTTTCTCCATTGAAGTGACTGGTGATCCTCTATCAACACCAATATCAATTCCTCTATGATCTTTAGATCCATATCCAAGATCTCTCTTACCAAAACCACTGTTGAATTGAGGTCTTCCTTGTGGTAGAACTGCAGAGAAATCACTCTCGCTAGTTTGACCAGTGTAAGGTTGAGATCCAGGAGTTACACCAGGCACATTAGTCATTCCCAACGATCTCATCATTCTTTGGAACGTTCCACTCATTCCTTGGAATAAATTATTCATCGGTCCACCAGGACTATTCAACATTCCCCCAAGTTGACCCAATGCCCCACCACTGATTCCAGACAATTGGAGATTTGATATTCCACTAATTTTGAGCAGTTTATCAAGAACTGGTCTGAGTACAGGACCCATGAGTTGTCCAATAGGACCGAGAATTTTGATAACTTCACTAATAGCGACAGCAATACCACCAATTGCAAACTTAAATGGTTGCTCTAGGGCAGTCTTCATATGTGCGCCCATTTCATTAACAAGTTGTCTTCCTCCAAATGGAGTAAAGGATACAAGTTCACCGCCCGCTTCACCACCTTGGAATGGTCCAAAGTTAGAAGGATTGTCTAGGAAGTATGAACCGCCACTAGCATTCTTGACTTCACCCTCACCACGCATCTTAGCGTCTGCTTTCTTAGCAGCATCGCCATACAATCCTAGTGTACCAAATGATCCTTTCTCATCTGGAATGATGTTTAAGAAGTCAATAGCATTGAGTCCTTGTCTAGCAGACTCACGGATATTAGAGTCAATATCCGCCATCACTTCATTGGATTTCTCCATGTTAAATCCAGAGTTGATAAACTCAAAGATTGCGCGGAATGGAGCGCCAATTGTCTCAAGTGCTGCAGAAAGTCCTTCAACAATGCTGCTCACCAAATTCAACGCCATATTATTTCCATCACCACGAACCCAATCACCGACCCCACGGGTCATTTCTCCAATATAAGATGATGTGATACCAGCGCCAATAACTGCTGCAGCAGATGATAAAGCGGTTCCAATTGTAGCTTTAATACCAGTAGCACCACCGAGCATTAGAGCATCGCCTGCAGCGTCAGCAGAATCAACAATAGCACCAGCGTAATCGCCCGCCATAACAGATAAACCTGCTGAGATAGCAGATGCACCAGGAATCAAATACTTTCCTGCTCCAGCCTTATCTACCATTTTAGAAGCATCACTCATTGCTCCAGCAGCATTTGATATTCCTTTTGTTGGAATATCAGGTGCTTTTGGTTTTGGAATAGCAGGAGTTACTGGTTTTACATCTAGATCGACCTTTTTTCTTCTGAGTGCCGCAACAGCTTGTTCCTGAGCCTCTCTTCCGAGTGATTGATCTCTTGCTTGTTTTAGTAATCGATCAACCGAACTTTCACCACTACCATCAACTCTAAGTGCTCTTGGATCAACCTTAGAAGTATCAACTCTTCCAATTTCTAGTGGTTCTAAAGCTCTAGTCTGTGCTTTTACTTCAGGATTAAATGCTTGACCTTGACCAGGAGGTAGTGCTCTCTGTCCAGAGACTGGTGCTGGAGTTGTTCTTGCTAATGCAGAAGATTGTGGAGTTACACTAGCAGGTGGTAGTGCGAGTTGAGAAGACCGTGCAGGTGGTAGTGCTCCTCTAACAGCAGCAGCAGGCGGCAATGCTGCCTTAGGCATCTCCCTGACTCGCACAGGTACGACTCTAAGAGCATCAGCAAGTGCTCCTGCAAGTTTTCTTGCCGCCATTGCAGCAGCAACCATTGCCGCTGCTTTCATAATAATTGGTGCTAATGCTTTAACAGCAGATATTACACCATTGAGTAGACCCAGCAAAAAGTCTAACCACTTTGGTCTTTTCGCTCTAGAATAATCTTGAGTTCCTGAGAGATCTTCAATCTCTTCTAACTCAGATTCTTGACTTGCAAATTTAGCAAGTGCTCCACCTTTTTTGCCTGATGCTAATAGATTAGTTTGAGCAGCAATTAACTTAGTTTGCTTTCTTTGTTCTTCTAATACCTTTACGTTTACTTCAACTAACTTATCATCATACTTTGTAATTGCTCCACCATCTGTAGGAACAATCGCACTACTTCCAGCACTTAATAGATTTGCTTGTCCAGAAACTAGTAACTTTTGATTTGGAGTAACAACAGATACACTAGCAGGAACCGCTCCCCCTCCTCCGCCACCAGTTGGCGCTAAGGATCCACCCTTCCCAGAACCAGACTTTTTTTCGTCTTTGTCTTTGTCCTTTCGTTTTCTAAATCTATCAATTAGTGATTCGGTTATGCTACCAGAGGTAATTTCATAACCCTGAGTTCCTGAAGGCATTAGAAGTTAGATTGTTGTTGTTTTTGCTCTTCAATGAATTGGGTAAGTAACGCCAAATAGACGATTCTTTCCCAAGGTATCATATTATCTAGCTCGGTCAAAGAGTATTTATGATGCTGCATCAGGGCGAAATTAGTCTGGTAATACTCTTCCAAAGATGTATGGAAGAGTGCTATGCGAAAAAACTCTGTAGACCCTCAATAGTATAATTAGATGTCTTCCCTGTATTAGGATTCTTGACTTCAAATGTATGCTGAAGTCTGGGCATCGTCTCAAAGAACGTAGTAAGTTTTTGGAACTGTTCTTGAGTCATACTCTCAATAAAGGACAGAAGTTCTTTCTTTGTACAGTCAGATGCTTCTGTAATCTCTTCACCTTCAAAGATTTGATCAAGAGATTCAACAACAATATCCAAAGGATCTGCATTTGGGTCAGTAACAAACCCAGTTCTAATAAACTGAGAGACACTAGGATACTTCATGATTACACCAACTTTATCACTCAGCATAATCTTATCGCTGTGTCCTTCTGGTTTGAACACTTGAATGGTATTAATGTTAACAGTATGACTGACTTCAGTCTCGTTATCATCCAAGCAACGGACATTGAGAACAATCTCCTCACCAACTGAAGCGGCACGAATTCTCAGGAAAAGATATTCGAGATCAAAACTTGCTAGGTTCTCTGGTTTTACACCACGAGTGATAATACAAGCACTCATAACATCCATGACTGCTTGAGTGATTTGACTCTCATCTCCAGAGTCTGTAGCGATAAGGAGAAGTTTTTCTTCTTTTACGAGAAATGGACGATACTTAACTTTTTTGCCAGTAGAAGGCAGTTCCAACTCATAGGTTGGTGCAGTAACCTTTGGTAATGCCATAATAAAATCCTATTTTAAATATTTATGCTGTAGTTGAGGATCCAAATCCATTTAAGAAATTCAGTGCTAGTGTTCCCGAACCTCTATTATCATTATACACTACTCTGTGCTTAGAATAGTAAAAATTAGCAGTGCATTTTGTAAGTTGCGACTGTCCAAATGAAAGAGGAACAGCATCTATTTGATATGGATATGCATCCTGAAGAATATGCACTGCAGATATTCTAGATGCATCTCCATTAGGTCCTTTCTCTGCTTTAGCAATCCTAATTGTGCAGTAATAATCGTCAGGATATCTAAGTCTAGTTGCTCTATTTGATACTTGAGGTGCTACTCCCATCATTGCTCCCTCACTAGCACCAATTTGAGATCCAGCTGCTGTATCGATCTCACCTGATGCATCATATTCCTGAAAAATGTACTGCCACCATGATTGAACGAATTTATATGGTTCCATGTTAGCATCACACATCCACCCCAGACTAAAATCAGTGTACATTTTAGTGTGTGCGTAAGATCGCATCCCTTCACCTAAATGCATACCAGTAACTTGACCAGTTGCTGCTTGTGATGGTGGAAGACTTACTTCATCACAAAAAGTTTCATATAATTTACTTGCACTTGGTGCGAGATAATCGATTACAGTCTTTACACCGTCTGGAGTGTTAAATGTAAAACTAACAATGTAACCAGTAGAGAGCGCCATACCACCCTGGCTACTGATCATATTGATGTAGTCATTCATCGAGTTATAAGGCACTTCTAAATAAATTATAGTGAGCAATTGTATTTATGGCTTATTCGGGAATCTATAAACCTATGAATCCTAAGAAGTACAAAGGCAATCCCACAAGAATCATTTACAGATCCATGTGGGAGAAAAAATTTATGATCTTTTGTGACCATACCCCATCAATTGTGGAGTGGGGTAGTGAAGAAGTTATCATACCATATCGTTGCCCAACTGATGGAAGAGTTCATAGGTATTATCCTGACTTCTACGTCAAAGTTGTTGATAAACAGGGGAATTACAAAAAATACATCGTTGAAATCAAACCAAAGAAACAAGTTGCTGGTCCAGAAAAGAATCCCAAAAGGAAAACTGCTGCATGGAAAAGGTCAGTCATGACTTATGCAAAAAATAGAGCAAAATGGGAAGCAGCAGAAGAGTATTGTGATGATAGAAGAATGAATTTCATGATACTCACAGAGGATCACCTTAATGTCTAGAAAAACAATATTTGAGCAAATAAAAGAAGAAACAAAGGGCAAATCCTACGGAGCATCTTGGTATCGTCGCAAGGTGCAAACTATTGCTGCAAATTACAAGGTCAAAAAGATTTTTAAAGACGAAAAAATCGAAACTGTTCTAGATGATGAGTTTCAAGACGATAACGAAGTGAGAATTAAAGTTTTACGTGGACATCTCTACATTTTCCAGTATGAAGCGACTACAAAACGCTTACCTTACTACGACACAAATCCTCTAGTCTATGTGATTGGAAGAGAAGAGGATGGTTTCATAGGAGCGAATTTACACTATGTGCAACCAAAACATCGCGCTAAAATCATCACAAATCTACTAGAAAAGAACCAAATTGTCGTTCCTTCGAGTATTGTCCATAAATATCTCTATGATAACGTAAAAGGTCGCTTTTTAGACCTAGGAAAGGAAGAGTGGGAGACCGCTATACTTTTACCAATTGATAATTTCGTCTATGGGAGGGGAGGTCGAACCTTCTCGTATAAGAAGAATGACGTTTGGGGGGAGACTCACAAAAAACGTATGGATCTCTTCAAAGAAAAACGTATATTTGAACGCTACACAAACGAGACCAAGATATGACGCTAAAGTATCCAAGAGATATGATCGCTGATCCACAGACAGATTATATCAAATTTGACTTCTTTAAGTATAAACCACCACTGCAAAGAAGCGGTGGAGGACTCTCTGGATATAATGATGGTGGAGCAGGAAAAATTGCTGGAAATTTTGGAGAACCAGTAGGCAATCCAATTCATATTTACATGCCCCAAGATGTTAGCACGTCATATGCTACTTCATGGGGTGGTAAAGAATTATCCAACTTTGGTGCAGGAGCGTTATCAGGATACGCCAATATCACTAATGGAAATATTGGTGGTGCGGCAGAAAATGCTGCTCAAGGTCTCCAAGGTCTAGTAAGACTTCCAGCTACCATAGGTGCTGAATTAACGAGAATGGGTCTGCAAACAATGCAGACTAATCTGACTCTAAATGATATTTTAAGCACCACACAAGGAGTCATCTTAAACCCAAACGTAGAATTATTCTTCGGTGGACCTCAAATCCGTAATATTGGATTTGCATTCAAAATGTTCGGTCGAAATAAAGAAGAATCTGAAAATATGATTCGCATTTGCAATGAATTCAAATATCAGTCACTCGCTGGTTTTGGCGGAAGCACGGCTGTTGATCGAGGCACTGCTGGATTTGTTAATTCTGTTGCTGGCGCTGTACAAGCTGGAATCAACCCAGATCCAGCAGCAAATGGAACAGCTCCAACACCCGCATCTGCAGCTACAACTGATTATCAAGCTGGGTATTTAAGTGTTCCAAATCTTTGTAGAATGCAATTAATGAAAGGTGGTGATTTGCATCCATACCTATCTCAATATAAAGCACTCGCAATCACAAACGTCGATATTAACTACACGCCTGATGGTTCATACTCAACTACAGTAGATGGAATCCCAACTTCTGTAGAATTGAGAGTTTCATTTGTCGAGACTAAAGTCGTATATAAAGAAGATATCGATCCCTCACAAGGTTGGTCATACTAATGTATTTTTCTATACTACCAAACATCAATTACGATCTAAAACCACAAAGTTTCCCATTTTCGAGTGCGGACTTCGTTGTGGTCAATAACTTCTTTAGGCGTTATACGCTTAGTGAGGATATTTTCGATTATGCGACATACTATGGTAAATATGCCGTAAAAGACGGTGAAAGAATTGACTGGGTTGCATCAAATGCATATGGAGACCCAGAATTAGACTGGATTGTCGCTTTGGTCAATAATATGACTAATGTGTATGAAGATTGGCCAATGTCTAATTCTGCATTGCAAGAATGGGCAGAATCTACCTATGGAAGCGATGTTTACAGTCAAATCGCATATTACGAAATTTCGAGCGATGTGAAAAATTCGCAAAATGGCGTAATTTACAAAAAAGGGCAAAAAGTCGATTTGAAGTTCTATAACTCAAATCACGACTATAACAATGGAGATATTTCCAATACGACAATTACAGTTAGCGGTCAAAGCATTTCTGCGCCTGTAACTGTCTGGGAAGACGAAATGAGAAAAAATGAGGCAAAAAGAGAAATCTACATTCTCAAGCAACCTTATGTTGAACCACTTCTCTCAGAACTAAGAAAGCAGAGCACCTACAAGAAGTGCTCTGCTTACGTGAATAAAAAGTTGAAGTCTACTCTAAAGTGACGCGACTTTTTTGACCAAAAATTGGCGG
>Ga0213859_10000883_pt1 | contig 13609 bp, 15 predicted proteins | sample PICome_2_FD_160133 | JGI IMG/M metagenome (GOLD analysis project Ga0213859, IMG submission 160133) | Coastal seawater microbial communities near Pivers Island, North Carolina, United States - PICO304 | ecosystem: Environmental > Aquatic > Marine > Coastal | place: USA: North Carolina... | reverse complement strand
TCATGCCTCTGTATTTGAGGCTACAAAGAAACTGAATGAATTGGTCTCAGGTGATCCAGAGAAGGCTACATCGAAGCAGGGATATCTTGAGTTTATGAAAAAGGTCGGTGCGTCTTCCAACGCATTAGTCGTTCCTTCAACTTTGGAGGTTGCCTTAACCAATCCGAAGTTGATGGCAGATATGATTCTGGGTGACCGTCTGCATGGCAAAAGGAAGATCGAGACCCGCCAAAATGCTCTGGATGGACTGGATGGGACTTTGGAGTTCAGAGAGGCAATTGGGGAAGGACAGGCTCCAGACAACCGGGTGACCGCACTGCTGCATCTTTGGGGTATTTTATCGCGTATGTTACCGCCATTGGATCAAGAGGGATTATGGTTACGTATGATGGCGAACCGCGATGTCCTCGAAGCAGTTCATAAATCCACAGAAGGTAGTTTCAATTTATCTGAAGCGAAATGGAAGAAGATCGTTGCGGAGAGTCGCGACATGACTGACGAGAATGCTGCGAAAATTGGGAATAATGCGACATCCAATGCGAATTCATTCCACGCCGCATTGGAATTATTGAATGGCAAATGGGATGAGCTTGGACGTAGTTTTGCAACCAATGATCACTCCCAGATGAGACAACAGTACTGGGACGTAGTTGCTAAACGTGGGTCCTTAGGAATTAAGAATAAAGTGGTCAGTTTTATGGGACTAACCACAGGTATTCCGACCTGGGTCGGCGACCGTTGGCAATACGTATTCGCAAATCTCCCAACATTGGAGCGAATGACAGGTAAGGAATCTGCCAGCATGTTCACATATGATCGCTACAATACCCCGGAAGACCCTACGGGCATTTACTCGATCTACGGCACACTGGAGTCAGATAACCCTGTGTTCTCAAATCTATTCTACGAATACATTAACACGAGTCTTCAAAACGCATTTGAGGCAAATCCTAAAGAATACAAAGAGATGCTCGGTGATCACGTCAATGCATCTGGGTTCCACTGGGTGACTTGGAATGCAATCAAGAATGAACCTGTTGGACACTCCAGCCTGTCAATCCTGTTGAAATTACAGAAAGAGTCAGGAAATATAAAGACTCTCGATGATTTCATAAATTTGGTAATGAATGAGAAAACCTACACTGAGGGACGGAAGTCCGGTAAGAATTTCAGGTTGATATTCGACAAAGGTACTATTACCCATGACAGCACAATAGTGAAAGATTAGAGATATGGCATTTGACGACTCAGGCGGATTAGACGAAAGACCACGATACTTGGCAGAGGAAATCGCCACTCAGCTCAGGTTTGGCGAAAAAGTGGACCCTGTTTTCAAAATGGACTCAGCATTCCTTGATGAGGATGGTGAACCAAATTGGGATAATACTGATGCTGTAAAGGTATTGGAGATTCTCGATGAACTGTTAGATGAGAATCCGTTTGTTTTGGCAGATTTCCAAAACCATGAAAAACCCCCAGCCCGGTAAGGACTGAGGGTTTCTGTTACACTTTGTGCTTAAAGTTAAGCCGCCTGCTTGAGAACCCGGGCGACCGTAGTGCCGTGCCATTGGGCTCCACCCTTGGGAGTTGGCACTTGATCCTCATTAAGGACGCCAGCGATCTTGCGGATTGAGAAACCTTGGTCACTTAAACTGACGATACGCTCAATGACCTGCTGATCATCGAAGGGTCTCTGACCTCCGCAACGTCCGGTCTCGGCTTTTACCTTATCCCTAGCGACCTTCAAACGGGCGACCAGTTGGGACTTCTGGAACTCTGCCACTGCTCCAAGGACTTGGCGAATGAGGGTGCGGGTAGCATCACCTTCAATATTGGTGAGTTCGACGCCAGCAGTATCAAAAACAGGAACCTTCTGCTCACGGAACTGACCGAGGATGACTTCGCCGACCATGAGGTCACGGGCGATACGGTCAGAATTCTCAACGATGACCGTGGTCCCCTCTTCCACATTCGAAACAAGTTCGACCAACCCCGGACGATTAAATCCGTCCGTGGTTCCGGAGATACCTTCGTCTTTGTAGACAGAGGTGATTCTGTATCCAGCGTTCTTAGCGAAGCGACGAATCGCTTCTTCCTGACGGGACAATCCATTCCCATCGACTTGGCCGATGGAGGAAACTCTGAGGTAAGCTACTGCGTTTTTCATGGACACGATATTCAGAAAATAACGTGTACAGATCAACTAAAAAAACGTCACTGAGTTACCTTTATGAGTAACTCGACCTTTTTTATCCCTTTGGTAGAGAGGGATTTCTGCGGTTTCCTAAACCGTCAATCTGGGTTCGAGTCCCAGTGGGGGCACCATTTTAGTGATAGTGCGGCATCCCGCATAAATAAAGGGATGAAAGGGTGTTTGATTGACAAAAATAAGTGACTTTCAAAGAGTTCAAGAAACTCAAAAAACTCAACAAAAGTTACCTAAAAAGTAACTCAGAGGGGTTCCAGTTACCCAAAAAAGTAACTCAAATTTCATGGCAAAAAATATTAAAATTCACCGCATTCTGGATCGTTCGAAACAAAAAATTGGAAGAAAATGTTTTGGGGTCCGAATAAAACTTGAGGGTCAGAAACCAATTTCCAAATTTTTCAACACTCAAATCGAGCGTGAGGATTGGATCACAGATTGGAAAGATGAACTAAATGATGGCGTCTTTGAAGTCACCTCGAAGGAAAATAAAACCAATCTGGCTACCCGGACTCTACACTGGGCAATCGATCAATATTTGAAAGATGGGGAGCGGAAGGGATGGCGAAATGATACTTTAAGAACCAGAGAACAGAGATTAAATCGAATGGGTCAATTCCTGGGGGACGTGGGGATGAAGTCCATAACTCGCCAAGAGGTTATTAAATTCATTGAGGAGGCAGGAACAAACACCCTTAGACAGACATGGTGCAATGACGTTGTTTGTTTCTTTAATTGGTGCGGGAACGAGGATCAGGGACGCAAATGGGTTCCACCCTACCATTTCTCCAAACTTAAATGGAGCCGATTGAAGGAGGATGAGACTACTGTCGGTATCCTCTACCCTGACGAAGTCGAAGACTTGCTTGGAGATATTCTCGAGAAGTACCGGGCAGGATTTGCTTTAGCTTTCTTTGCAGGTATCCGCCCAATGGGTGAGCTGGATAGACTTCGTTGGGATGATATTAACTTTCGTCGGGAGAGAATCATCATTGAGGGGAAAGCTGCAAAGACTCGGAAGCGTAGAGTACTGTCAGACCTTCCTGCGAACCTTTGGGCGTGGTTGGAGAAGTACAAAAAGGGAAAGGGTCCAGTGATTCATAGTTATCCCGGCTTCCATCAAGCCCGGAGAAGAGCATGCAAGCGACTGGAGATTAAGTATCCGTCGGACGGGGCTCGGCACTCGTTTGCCTCTTATGGATACTGGCGTGGAGAGGAATGGTGCAGACGAACGATGGGGCATACCCAGACCTCTGATGTGTTCCACCGGGTTTATGTGGATGCAGGCCCGACGAAGGAGGAGTCAGAAGAGTTCTTTGGGATACTCCCGTAAAAAGAACCCTGTCCCCCGCTTAAAAGGGACAGGGCTTTAGATACAATGTCCTGCTCAACGTGAGCAGAAAGTTAGGTGCAAACTGATGCGAGATTTGAACTCGCATTTCCCTGCTGTACCGCCGGGGTGCTCTTTATCGGATCGCTCCGAAGTCTCTCTCCCTTCCGGGTCGCCAGTATTCATTTCTGGTTACATCAATCAGTTTGCGAAAGTGTTTTGTCATTTTGGTGACGTGGTAAAAGTGAGATCTGGATGGCACGAAATCGTCATTTAATTAGTAATCTCCCGCTCGATAAGTTCTAATATTCGCCAAGCCGCATGGATCTTCTCTCCGTCAATCAAATGGCGAAATACTCGATCAATGTTGCCGATGCTTTTATCTTTAGCCCAATGCACAGGTTCGCCAGGACTGTGTTTCTCGTTACTTTCCCATGAGTGCTTTGCCAGTGCAGCAAGTGCATTTGGGAAATACTCGGTGATAAATGTACCGATTGGATACTTGGCACGTTCAGCGTCATCCTCTGGGAATACTTTCGGTGCTTGGTTGATTAACTCTTGTATATCCTCTGCGGCTTGCTGTTGCCTCTTAGATAGGGGATTATCCTTTGTGTTGCCGTAGTGACTTGTTTGAATAGCGTCAGAAACTACCATGCACTCGTTTAGGTAATTACAATCGTAGCAGGAATTCTCTGCAGCAGATTGTGGTATCCGGACTTGCCCGGACCCAAAGCATTCAGGTTTATCGGTACTCATTTCTTCTTCTTTGGTCATGTCTTAATCATTCTGCAGGGCAACTGAACTGTCGATAACCCACCAATCCTTTCCTGCATCGATTCCATCATCTGATTCCGAATAGCCTTCCGGTACGGTCCCTTTCCACACGAAGGCGATTACCCCTTCGTGTTCTTGCGTGACAAGAAGAGAGTCGAGAACGTGTGCTGGCATCTGATCCAGAACATCCAGAATCTGTTCATCGTGATCTTCGTCCCATTGAACAATGACTCCTCGATAAATCGAGAACCCGCATTCGCTTTGGTCGCAATGACTCGCCATATTGGGGAGGTCGCTTTGTCGTATTGTTGTCGTTCTCATTTCTTTTTCTTCTCCGGGGGTTCTGGTTTTTCGCATAATTGCCATGATACATTTTTTATTCCGTGCTGTATGAAAATATAATTGGATAATTCGCCATTCACGTTTCGCATCCCCGCCTTGTTCTGGCGTTTACAGAGGTCCAGGCGAAAGGTCCGGGGCGTCCCTTCCTTCACCTGCAATTCGGCCAGGTTGATCATTTCCCGACAGGTATTGGCGATGATACTGGAGCCGAAACCCCGGTACGCCATGTCGGACGCCGTCATTGCATCTGCTGTTCGTGGGTCCATTGTCCCCTTCCCTGTGTGCTGGATCAAGCCAATCATGGTCCCGGTGTCCTTAGCCAAGGGGACTAACATTTGGGCGAGCCACTGGGTAACGTATTCCTGATCGCTCAGGTCTCCGCCAATGTACATCGATATCGGGTCCACCCAGAGGATATCGGGTTCGTGCCTCTCGATGGTATACTTGGCGATCCTTCCAAAGTCCATGCCGACATGCTTCATGACCCGGCGGAAGATCAGATTCTCCTGAAGACTTTCCTGATCCCGGGCAGACAGGTTCAAGGACTTGAATACTCCTTGGTACTGGTCCGCCATATCTCCCTCGTCATTTTCGTACTGCATGACGTAGGATTTGAGTGGTCGCACAGGTTTGATCCCGAAGAAGTCGCGACCCAATGCCCATGACATAATCCCCTGCATGATAAGGGTCGATTTTCCGGCTCCAGTAGGTCCGACAAATCCAAATACCCCACCTTTGCACAACCATCTTTTCCCGAGCATGTTGTTGGGGTCATTCTCTACATCAAAATTCCTCAGGAAATCCGGTCCAAATTCTGGGGGTTCTTCAGATTCGTCCTGAGCCATTTGCCACTCATCGAAATCCCGTGGACCAATCCCCAGTCCGATAAGCTTCTGCTCCTCGTCTCCACGCATTGCACCAGGTAGACGGGAGTATCGAGACGGGTTCTTACACTGGGTATCTACCTTGAATTTTTCTGGTAGCACATCGTAGATCTGCTGGCGGCGTTTATGGTACTGCTGTTCATTTGCAGCATCAACCCGGACCCATGCATGGACCGATTTGCCTCCAGAGTCGATTAATGCGGCGATGGGTATTCTTGCGTTCCTGAGCATTAATTCCTGCTCTTCCTTCTTCCCCTCATCTGACTCAAGTAGGATGTACTTAAAATTGGTAACATCGTTATTTGTGCCGCCACTCCCTTTTTTAATCGGGTTGATTCGAACGTAGTATCCAGTCGCTTCCTCTCCACCGAATTCAGTCGGGTGGAGTTTGCCTTCGTCGCCATCGATCCCGGCAATCCATTCGTCCCGGGTTACGTAATTTGTTCCTCTGCCTTCCGGGCGATCCCCTGTATCTCTTTGGGTCAGAAACTCAATGGAGACATAATCTTCGGGTTCAAAAACGTACCTCAGGAATCGTTCGGTATCGTCAGGGATTTCTGTATGAGTCGGAACAGGCTTATGAAATTTTCGTTTTCCTACCAATTGACGTTCGCTTCTGGCGTCTGCCTTCCCGAGTTCGGACCTCAGGAGTGTGTTTGTCTTATCAACTTCTGGTTTACAAGATTCATGAAAACAGTAAATGGTTGGTGCTCTGCCGTCACCCACGGTGACCTTACAATCCTTCGGGCCGGTCGGTGATGTATGGAGATGCTCACCGGGGCATTTGCAGTACCCGATAGTGGAGTCTTCCCAATCGATTGCTCCAAGTATACTCTCGGCGATTTCTCTATAGTCCGTAGGTCCGTTATCTGATGGTGATGACTGATGACTACCTTGCGATTCCCAGCTTACTTTCATTCTGTTTCTTTCCTATTCTATTGGAGATAAATTGTGAGGCTTCCTCGAAGGTCGCCATCCCTATCATTCGCTTCCTTGTTTCATCGTCTATTTGTGAGTACATACCTCCGCCATCTGGATACTTTAGTTTTGTTAGTAGTCTCACTTGTTTCGGTCTGGCGAATCCTTCCCGTTGTCTCATAAAAAGTAGATCCAGCACCTTGCTGACGTGACCTCGATTTGAGATCCCCACGTCATCCATTCCGAATTTTTCGAGTGCTTGGAGTTGTGATTGGGTTGGAGGCTCCATCTCCCACATTGTTTCTGGTTCGTAGTCGGCGACCTCAACCGCATTGATCAGATTTAGGCAGAAGTCCAAGGCATCCACTGTTCGGGCCTGCTTCCTCCGGTTCGCTTCCAGTTCTTCCTGGAGTTTGGAGATGCGTTCCTCTTCTGCATCCTCCTCCATTTGCAGAAGATCGCTCTCTTCCTCGCCCATCATGTGCTCATCCATGTAGTCCGCCGTCTCTGGCTTGGACGCAATCAATCGAGCTGGAGTGATGATTTTGTGGCGATCCGTCAGGTAAAGCGGGTCGAGTAATAAAAGGTTTTCTTTCCCGGGAGCAATCCGGGTGCCTCTCCCAACGCATTGCTGGTATAGACTCAGGGACTTTGTTGGCCTGAGCATGAAGACACAGTCCGTCTCCGGATGATCCCAGCCTGTTGTCAATAGACTGGCGTTACAGACGACCTGGGCCGATCCGTGGGTAAATTCTGAAAGTGCATCCCGGTCCACGCCATCTACATGTACCGCATAAAGTCCTGCCCGGTGACAGGCATCCCGAAATTTCTTTGAGGTCTCGATCAATGGCAGGAATGCCACTGTCTTTCTATTGAAAGCATGGGTTGCCAGTAATTGTGCAGCTTCCTCGAGATGAGGCTCCAGTACATCACCAAGGTCATCATCGCGGTAGTCCCCTCTGGACGTCCTCACGTTATTCAAATCAATTGGTAGTGGTACGGACTTGATGACGATCCGGGAGAGGAACCCCTCTTTGATCAACCGCACCATTCCAATCTCGAAGCTGATCTTCTCGAAATAGTCGCCCAACTGTTTGCGATCTTTTCGCCATGGTGTTGCCGTTAGTCCGAGGATCTTTGCATTCGGGAAATAATTGAGAACCTTCTGGGCCTGATCTCCGAGAGAGTTCCTGTGTGCCTCATCCACGATTATGATAGAAAAATGGTCAGGATCGTATTTCCAGAGTCGGTTCACAATCGACTGGGTCGTCCCCACCACGATCTTGCTCAGGGGGGACGCGTGGTGATTGCCCTGCTCGACGCTCACCTTGCGACCCGTGTACTGCTTGAATTTGTCGGCATTCTGCTCAACCAGTTTGGTCGCATCGGCAATGAACAGGGCATTCCCCTTGGCAATATTCATTAACTCAGATGCCATGATTGTCTTCCCGGCACCCGTCCCCGCGACCCCCAGGATCTTTTGATGATCCCGGAAGTCACGAATGACAGAGTTGACTGCCTCAGTCTGGTAGTCGCGAAGCTGCATCAGAAAGGAACGTCGTCGTTGCTTTCTTCGTCGTCCGCTTTTTCGTTGGCGGAGTTATCAATCTCCTTCTTTGGAGCCGCGTGGCTTGCAGCTTTAGGTGCTGCCTTGTTGAACGGTTTCGGATCTTCCTTCGCAATGAAGTAACCGATGCGGTTCGTTTGCTTCTCATCACCATCTTTGTTAGTGTAGGTCTCAATCTTGAGATTGAACTTTAGTGAGTTGCCAACGAAGTCATCGGTATCAATATCAGCTTGATCGCCTTCACCATGGAACACGCCAAATGCTGCAGCGAGTTGGTCCCATTTCCATGCCAAGGATTCCATGAGGGGAATACGCTCAGTAATTTTTCGTGACGTGCCATCAACTTGGAACTCAAGTTCTGCCATGTCGTTGCCGTTTTTTGATTTCTTAGGAGTAACACTGGTCAGTACTGCTCCGTAGTCACCCGCTGGTAGCGGTTCGTAGGATTGGGTTTGTTCACCCTGTGATTTATATGAGAACTTCATAATAGTTTACTTATTCGTGTGTTTTTAGGTTTCTATGGTTTCCTTATTTTGTGGAAATTAGGCGTTTTCGAGTTTGGTAGTTAGGAAATCGATGACTTTTGCAGCTTGAGGCTTAGTCAGGCTTCCCCACATTCCGGGCTTCCCGGCGAGATCGTAGAACTTCCAGATCTGTTTCATCTTGTCGGCATCATAGCCGAGCTTCTCGATGCACTGGGACCATAGAGTTTTGCAGTTGGTAGTTTGGACCTCAGTCGCACCTCTTGGAGGTGTTTGTTCAGTCAGAGGGTCAACTACCTCATCTGTTTTCGGCGGAGGAGTAGATGCCTCGAGTTCGTCATTCTGTTCATCCTCGGGAATTTCTTCCTTTGGTGCTACCTTCGCAGGTGCCTTCTTGGTTGCCGGTGCTGATTTCCGCTCGTAGGCAAATGCCGGTGCGACCGAGATCCAGTCCATCGGAAGAACATCAGCCAATTCATGCCTGTTCTTTGCATCATAGGCTGCGGTATGCGTGGTGTGGAGCAACCGTTCTTTACCGCCAGCAACCACGTTGCCCCGGTCGCCTTCGGTGATCACGGTCTTGTAGTTCATGAATACCAGAAGGTCTGCCCATTCCTTGATAAGTGGGGCAACATGCCGGGAGAGTTTGAGTTCGTACCGGTCGTAGGAACCGGCTCGGCCCGGATCTTCATGTTTTCTGGCGATACTATGGGCCAGGATTACGACATGCATTCCGGAGTTCACCAGATTATCTAGGTCGTTGAGAAGTCGGTCGAAGAGTTCCTTTACATAAACGTGACCTTTGCCGTATCCGAAACCTTCGAGACCATCCTTATTGTGGGTAGAGCAAAGGTACTCGACCCCGAGCTTCTCCAACCAGTCAATGGTATCGATGACCAGTGTTTTGAATCCGTGGTGATCCTTAGTGAGTGCTTGGACTGCATTGGTTACATGCTCCCAACCATTAATGTCTTCCAGACGCTGAACGTCCAGATGACGGGTGCCTGCCTCGACGTCCAAGAATAATGGATTTGGAGCCCAAGTGGCGAATGTAGACTTTCCGATACCTTCCGGTCCATAAAATACAGACCGCACAGGGGCGGAGATTTTTCCTGATGATATGTTTAACATTTTGGTTTTAGGTTTTCGTGTATTTGATTCTCTTGATGTTGATGTGTAATTCCTGCCCATCGCCTTCGTGAGTTCGTAGGCGAGTGGGTTCATGCAGCTTTCGCTTTCTTCTCAGCTTTCATACTGGGAGCGTTCTTTTTGGTTTCCCCGAACATCTCCACCATCTCGTTGACCTTGTATTCGATAGTCGCAGCAGGTGTACCGGGAGGCAGTCCGTTTTTGACGATTTCTTTGACTCCACCGGTGCTAATGGAACAGTTCTTGCGAAAGGTGTCGGCATCGCATCCGTACTCAGACTTCAGGTGCTGGTGCAGTTCTACCAATTTTGTGAAGGAGCGGACGGTAGATCCTGGAGCCAGGAACCATCCAGCATAGTTGACGCCATTCATCATTTGACCTTTGGCGTAATTCTTAAACGCCTTCATCGTCTTCTCATGCTTGGCAAAGCTTTCGAGTATATGAGGCACCAGTTCGTCAGGGACGTCCCCGTGTTCAATCTCCCCTTTAAGGAGTGCGTTACTGCAGTATTTAGCTTTCGTTAGCAGACTGTTTTGTGTATTCATGTTTGATTTCTTCTAGTTGAGGTGAAATTTTCTTGAAGGCGTCCTCCTCAATCCTGCGGATTGTTGTGGGGTGAATTCCGGTAAGGTTCTGGATTTCCCGATAGGAGAATTGGCGTCCCGGATGAGCAATGGATGCCCACTGGGAAAGACGGACCAATCGGTCATGCCGCTCTCCTTCATCAAAAGGGTCTGGCAGAAGCATCTGCTGCATCGGATTGCCTGCATGTTTTGCTTTTCTAGCCAGACGTCCGTTCATGCCTGTATTTCCTCCATTTGATTCCATGGTTGCGTCCGGGCCATTTTCTCAACATCAGAGCGGAGGAAACGAACAGGTGGACGTTTGCGGGTGCCTACAGTAGGCAGGAAATGTTTCTGGATGTACCCGGCATCGGCCCAATTGCGGACTGTATTGGCACAGACCGAGTAATACTCAGCGACCTGTTTCGCATTCATGTAGAGGGAGTCGCTCATGTCATGGTCCCTTCGGTTTTGTACCAGCGTGGGGGTTGGGCAGGCGTAAGCTCTACGACCTTAATCCGGATACCGACTCGGTCGCCCCATGCCTTCTCCACCAGCAGTTGGGTGATTTGGTTATCATCTACCCAGAAATTTAGGTCCGTCATACAGTCCTCCAGTGTCTTCACCATATTACTGGCATCGGGCTTTGTGGTCTTCCATAACCATCCAGAGGATTGATTCTTCTTGGGCTCAGACTTACGCCATGGATATACGTAGCAGACTTGGAGTTGTAGTGGTCCCTGAAGCGGTTTCTGAGGCCGGTAGGGTTGTAATAGTGACCAGAACATATTCTGTATCTTCCGCCCCTTAGAAGACTTCATTTTCCCCACGAACTGCTTCCCCGTCTTGCGGTTCTTCAGTACCCGGAGAGCGGACTGGTGGGTTCCAGTCGGCGGGTTTACATCTAAGGTGAATTCTATCATTATTTTGAAAAGTGAGGCGGCACTGGGGGCAGGTTTGGGGAACTCAATCCCGGTATCCCTTTGGAGGACAGAAAGTAGGAAAAAAACCTCCGTGACCCCCAGTGCCTGATATGAGCACTATGAGACCATGTGAAAAATCGTATATACAGTTAGGTTGAGCATTTTGGTCTGATGTTAGTGGACTAACTGGATTGAAATATGGGTGCGACAGCTCGGTATTGATCCAGTAACTTCTTCCGGGTGAAATTACGTTTCAGGATTTCCTTAGACTTCTCTTCGAACTCGAGAAAACCTTCAGGGACATCACTGTCTGGTATCTCCGTTTCACGTACTGTATCGACTTGTTTAGGAGCATCTTCTGTCCCAAGCACTAACCAGTAATCGGCACTTCCTTGAGGTCTTTTCAAAAGGGAGTGACCTTCGGATAGTAGATCTGCCAAGATGACCTTAAGTTTTGTTTTTGTGAGACGTTTGCTACCGGCATCAGGAAGTAATTTTTCCTTCAAACCAGTTGGCTTGAATCTCAGGAAAGGTCCGCACTCTTCTTTGTTGCGTTTATCCCTATGAAGTAAATGGAGATCCTTAATGAGTAGAGACTTCTCTTCTGGTGTGTATTCCATGATCCTATTATTTTCCTGTTAGTGGGAGGTTATTTTACTGCCACTTTTCTAGGCTTCCGGTTCTTAGCTTTATTCCGGCGATCCAGAGATGTCTCCACCAGATTCGCGATAAAGCTACTCCGGGAGACCCCTTTCTCGTAGCAGAGATTATTTAGTTTTGCCAGTAGGTCCGGGTGGAAAGATACCGAGATTGACCTCGGTTGCTGTCTGGGATCGGCTAATATTCTTCGTTGCATGCCAATAAAGTTGTAAAGTTAGTTTCCTAACAGCAACAGAAAAATGCACAATACCATAAAATCATTAATTTGCTACTTGCGATCCCACAATATTAGTGAGATTGTAGAGATTCCTGTACGAAGAAAGTACTCCTTTTTTCGGCAAAATTATCCCCAAAATACTAACAGAAATGACTGCCTCATCCCAAAATCCACAAAGTTTAACCGTTAATAAATCGATTTCTTTTTCGCCTGATGTACTCGAGTGGCTCGATATACAGGCAGACAAAAGAGGAATCTCACGATCCAAGGTTTTTAATGATATCGTTCGCGACCGGATGGACTCGGCTCCATCAGGATTAAAGCACGATGTGGAGTACCTGTTAGAAAACAATTATTCCACTGATGGGTTTAACCTAAGCAACCTGACTTGGTCTCACTTCAACACGAAGGATAAGAATTCAGTATTTAAGACAGTCTACAAGCTGAAGGACGTTAGGAATAAATTCGATCCAGACAATACCGCCTGTTACGTCATTCCTACTGAGACAACCAGGGACAACCTGAGAGACTTATTTGCGAATGCGGTGATTTTCAATGTGGATCACGCCAGTCCTGTCGTCCTGTTGATTCCCTACAAGCTCAATCCACGTCACAAGATCTGGAGTGCATTTGAGCAGTACCCGAGTATCTATATCTGCACCCCGGAGAGTTTCATTACCGCAATTGGGATTATTGAGGGGAATCTTAATGAGAAAATTAAAGAAAGCTTCGTGGGTTGGTATGATTTTTTCCTCCACAATGAATACGCAAGTGCGGTCAGTTACTGGGACGATTGCCGGGAGGAGTTATCTGAGTCGGAATTTGAGGGGTATTATGACACGGTGATAAACCAGGGGCAGAAGATCACGGTGCCTAATGAGCAGATTGAGAGGTTGATCAAGGAGGCTGGCTTCAGGGAAGAACCTTCACCTTTTTGAATTATGGACGCAGAAGAGTTGGAGAAGTTGGCGGCATTGACGAAGGAAGCGGAGTCCAATCCTGACCATTGGCCGGAGCACTATCGATTATTTCAGGACGCGGTGAAGGCTGGAGCCACGCCGGAGCAGTTAGCGAACCTAAGGGCGGGATTGCCGGGGTTGGGGCAAGAACCTGAGTGATCGCCACTGGTTTTACCTCACGCTCTACACACGTACATAGTGTGTGTGTACGCTACCTCTGTGTGTGGCGGACGGAGGTGGCGGAGGGAGGTCACGCCCGCGGGGGTTTTGCCCGGGAATCCTCCCTTCGGTCGTCACCATGGGCATACACATCATGTACGATCCCGGACGGTGCAGGCAGACATGTGTGCCTCGTACGTATTGTGTGTGTACACCATGCAGAGACATGCCATGCGTAGAGGTCATGCGTAGAGGTCATGCGTGGAGGTCATGCGTGGAGGTCATGTCCGCGAACCTGCGTCACCTGCGTCTGACCCGCATCATACGCCAGCCTGCACTACCCCTGCGTCTGACCCGCACGCCTTCTTTCTTCGAGACCTTAAAGGTCTCTCGAAAGAAAGTAAAATAAGCATTCGATTCGGCAGGTCGGCTTCCCTTACGGGCCGCCTGCCTCAAAGTGAAGGGAAGGACGTCAG
>Ga0213859_10000878_pt1 | contig 13632 bp, 6 predicted proteins | sample PICome_2_FD_160133 | JGI IMG/M metagenome (GOLD analysis project Ga0213859, IMG submission 160133) | Coastal seawater microbial communities near Pivers Island, North Carolina, United States - PICO304 | ecosystem: Environmental > Aquatic > Marine > Coastal | place: USA: North Carolina | collected... | reverse complement strand
AAGGTAGTTCCACCAACACCGGCTCGGAATCCACCTGTAGATGTGGTGACTCCTGTAACATTTAAACGACCTAAAGTTCCAACTTCAGTTAGAGAAGAATTAGTAACTGCAGATCCAACTGTTGTACTGGAAAGAACATCCGTTCCGTTAATTTTGTAAGTATGTCCAGACTCAAGATTTAAGTTTTCAGTAGACTTGAACGCTGTATTACTATTATCAAAGGTGAAGAATTTATTAGTACCAATTCCAATACCAGCCCCATCAGTCAGAGCATCAGTTGTAGAGGTAGATGCAATACCAACAACGTGATCAGCAAGAGTGATTGTTTCAGAATCAACAATAAAGTTTGTGCCATCAACAAATAAATCACCTTTGATTCTTACATTACCGGTGTTATCTCCGACAGTTCCTGGATCAATAACTAAATTAGGTGGACCGGCAATCGTTGCGGTTAATCCGGCACCACTTAAAATCGATACACCAATCCCGGTGGTTTCAAGTTTCTTAGAGTTGTTGTGGTAAAGTGTAGCAACACCGTCAGCAGCTAAAAATGCTGTTTCAGATGATCCAGCATCTTGTATTCTAACATTGCTGCCTTGTATGATTAGACTGCCTGTGCCAACATCTTTGATGAAACTTGCTGTTTCATTATGATATATTTCTAAGTCATTACCATTACCAAATCTCAGTTTGGAATGATCATTTATACTTACATGAGTATTAAATCCGACTTCAGCACTGAAAGTTGAAACTCCAGTAACTGTCAGTTCATCTAAATCAGTGACACCATCGACTTCAAGTCTGTCAGATGCCTTTACAGTTTCTGCAAAAGTAGAAACACCAGCAGTAACGTTTAATCCTTCCTCAAGTCTCGCTGTACGATTTAAATCAATCGATGAATTAGCAGGAGCCTGAAGTTCTAAATTGCCGGTAAAGTTTTGTACAAAGGCAGAACTACCATTATGAAATATTTGGAATTTATTGCCATCTCCAAATACTGCTTTCGCATGATCCTTAAATTCTATTCTATTTTCACTATGATCAAAGAAGATTTCCCTCCCTGTCGTTACACCAGTAAAGTGTACATCATCAGTGAACGATGTAACACCACTAATGTTAACGGTAGTATTAAAACCGACAGTATTACTAAATGTTGTTACACCGGATATCTTTACTTCATCTAATACAGTTAGACCGCTAACATCAAGTCTTCCTGTTGGATTTGTACTCCCTATACCTACCGAGTTTTCATAATTAATTGCTGCACCACCAAAGGTCTCCTTCCAAGGAGTTAAATTTGCAATGGTTGTACCTATTCCGACACCAGCAGTGTCTCTCTCTGCAAACAGGTGACCATCATAAAAGTTAAGTGCTAATTCTCCCTTCTGTAGATCTGCAAGTCCAGGTCTTTTTGACGCTACAGAGGATCTTTTTAACCTAAAAGGTGTTGCCATTTATATATCTCGGTATGTACCAAAAAAGGAGACTTATATAAGTCTCCTTTTATTTATCAGTCTTCCGAGTCGTCGTCTTCTTCTGTGTCTACCAAACTGAGTGCTTCTAATGCTCCTTGAATTTTTAAGTATTGTTCCTTTTTAATGTTAAATGATTTTTCCATTTCAATGAGATCTGCTCTTAATGTTTCTTCCTGCAGTTTCAATTCACTGAGAATTTTTGATGCTTCCATTGTTATATCGAAGTAATTGACGATTTTATTTATTATAGACTAAATAGTAAAAAAAGTCAATAATCATGCCGCAAAAGATCTTTAAAAGAGTTGGCTTAAGGAGAGACAAAAATTTCGCTGATTTGAGAGATAGAAAGGGAGCATTAAATAATCTCCTGGATACTATTGTTGACGGAACGAATCCGGATGGTACTCCTAATACTTTTATCTCTGAGGATTTGGATGCTATCAGAAATCTTTTCGCTGAAGGCATGAGCAATAGCAACTATCTTCAATTTGTGAATAGTGCTGTTGAATTCACTGATCAAAATGGACAGAATAGAAAACTTCAACCTAGATTTACATATCAAAACAGATTAGATGTATTTGAAGCATTTTCCGGAAATCCAAGATTAAAAGGAGGAGACGGACTCACTGCAAGATACTTCAACTCAGACCAAATTCAAGATAAAAAATCTACATCAATACATGCTTTACCTGTTGATGATATTTTTGTTGGAGTTTCGACTGGTGGGGAATTGCCCTCAGATCAACTTTGGGATAATGGAGATTTTCAATATACAGGAAAAATTCATCCATCATCAGTTAATGCAAATGGTGGTGTAAAATGGGAAGGATTTTTTATTCCCACCCTTACAGCAAAGCATTCATTTAATGTATCCTCTAGTGGTTCGTTCACATTTGATTTCCAAGATCCATCATACACCGTTGGAGTCAATACTTATCGGGAATACATGAGAGTCAGTGGCATTACAACTTCCAGTTGTACAGCTGCTGCCGTTGGTAATACACTAACTTTAGAAGTTGCAGATGAAGGTAGATTCATTGGTCATGGTATGAATGTATCATGTGATCAACCCAGCATCATTAGACCTGGAACTAAAGTTGATGAGGTATCATCAACAGGAACAGTTACTCTTATAAATCCGGATGGAGATTCTGTTACAGAAGCTTTCGCTTCTGTTGGAAAAGACATAATATTCAGCAGAGATGTTGGAGTAGATGTATCTAGTAAATTAATAACAACTCAAGTTTTAGAGGCAGGTGAAAGATACAGAATTAGAGCAAGATTTTACATTCCTCCAACTATAAATTCTCAAAGAATTGATAGAAATATTGAATTTCAATTCGCTGCGTTTGGAGGTTCTTTAGCACCTTTAGAATTCACTCAACTATACAACTTAAATTATGATTTTAGTGAATCTGCCAAGGGTGCATTTATTGATTTCTTAGATAACTCCGTTGGATTTGGCGGAGGAACACTTGGGGGAACCACTAATAGCAATGACTATGTAGAAGTAAAATCTACTAAGAAAATTGATGTTAAGTATGAACCAAAAACTTCGTTCAATGCAATCAATGTACAAACATATACTTCTGCATCATGGGAAGCTGGAAGAACTATTATATCTCAAAATGGAAATACAACAAATGTAGAGGTTGGAAACTATGTATTTGGTACAGGAATACCAAATAACACAAGAGTTAAGGAAATTAGAACGAACGAATTTATAATTATCGATACACCAGCATCAGCGGGTTCCTCTGGATCACAAATTGTTATTGTTGATCATAGAGGATTTGTTAAGAGAATTGCAGGTTGCGACAATTCAAGTTCTGGTGATCTATCAACTAGTGTTGATATGGCAGGAGATTTTCTCGCTCCCGCAAATCCAACTAACTCTCATGGAGATGTAACAATATCTAGAACATCAGGTCAAACTGGAGTGTTGACATTAACAAACGTCACTGACGGCACCAGTGTTAATTATACGTTTAGTGATAGTTTTACCACGATACAATCTGATCAATTCACAGCGGGTAAGCAGTATACCATTCAATTAAGTACAAGTATGGATTTACGATTTGTTATGAATGGAGCAGGTGGTGGTGCTGGAGGTGGTGCTGGAGGAAAACTCGATGCAACTATTCGTATAAACGCTGTAACAGGTGGTATATCTGATATCCATACATTAATTAGTGGTGTGAAGGGTAGAGATCCAGGTAGCGAGGTTGCGGATTATACAGGATTTACGGAAGCGGCACGACTTATCATGGGTGGAGGAGGAAGTGGATTTAATGGTGGTTACTCTGGTGGAGGATTTACAGGATTATTTCAAACGACAACAATAACCGCTACCGCATTATTTAACGCTGCTGTTTTAGTTGCTGCTGGCGGTGGTGGTCGCGGTGTTAGTGCCACTGGCGGTGGTGCAGGTGGCGGAACAACAGGTGGTAATGCTTCCGGTGAAGGTGGTCAGGGTGGTACTCAAACCTCTGGAGGGCAAGGTGGTCGCCAGAGTGATACTAATGTTGGTGGATTCCCTGGAACACAACTGCTTGGTGGTCATGGTAGAAATGTCTTCGCTGGCGGCGGTGGCGGTGGTGGAGGGTACTATGGAGGTGGTGCTGGTAGAGGAGATACCAACAGTAATCCTGGAGGGTTCCCTGGCGGTGGCGGATCTGGTTTCATCGATCAAACAAAAGGTGCCTCCAGTGCTATCAAGTTTGATGATATTAACACCGGAATGTTGGTCATCACGAGTGGATCCGATGTTCCTGCATATACTCGTGTTATAGAAACCGTCAGTGATACTCAGGTAAGAATTAATCTTAACTCCGCTTTTACTGGACGTGATGCATATTTCTATCAATCTAGAGGTCTGATTAATAAGTCTCTTGATACTTTCTGTGTCCCAGCACCAGGAAATACTATTATATGTAAATTAATTGGTTCTGACGCTAGTTCTGGTGCCAGTGAGATTACACTTGCTGACATTACAGGCGTTGTAGTGGGTCAAACAGTAACTGGATTTGGTGTTCAAACTGGAACTACCATTACTAATATTGTCGGAAGTGTAATAACACTTAGTCTTGATCTAGATGCTAATATTAAAGCAGGAGCAACTGTTACGATTGCAAGTGCTGCTGAAGGTGATAAGTCTCTCTGCTGCCCACCAACCGATACTTCACCTCCTTTTGAACCAACTAACGAAGGTCTCAAGACACCAACTGCTAATCCTGACTTAATTATAAATCAAGGTAATTTGATATTTGATAATTTAATCGCTACCGTCAACGAGAATGATTACACATTCCCAAGAATAGCAGATGGTAATGGAATCACCGTGAATAACTTTTCTGACTATGTTATTGGAGAAAGAGCAGAGAACTTCTTACCAATCAATACTGGCGTAGATTTCTCAAATCCAAATAGTGGAACCACGTATAGAATTCTAATGGATCGGGTATTTGACTAAAAAGGTTTTTGGGCATTTTTTGCCCAGAATTTTTTTTGCCCCTTTTTTGGAATTAAAAGTCGATTTTGGTTCAGGTTTTCAATAACATGTAGTAAGTCTCACCGTTCACTACGATTGGTAACTTGTGTGTGAATCCGGAAGGTGCTAAAGCACCTACATCAATCCCTGGTGATATATAAGCACCAAGAGATCCATCGACAAATCCAGTTGGTAAATTAATTCTTATATTATTTCTTGTTGCATTACTACCAGCATTGTATTGCTTTGCTTCAACTGAACTATTATTGGACAATCCATCAATTACCAGATCCGCTATCGAAACGAAGTGTCCTTCAGTTTGTAAGGCACTTCCAACTTTCTCCCAAGGATTATTATCACTTGAGAATGCACGAGTAGTTCCAATAAAAACTCCAGGGGAACGATCTGAAGTTAAGTTTGCTTCAGATTGGTTAAACTGTGCAGGATCATCTATAACAATTGAACCCTCAGTTTTGAACGGATCAGTTGTTACTGTATCGGCATTTGCTTTAAATTTTCTAGTTATATCAAATTTTGCAAAATCATTTCTTCCTTGAACGCTTCCAAAAGTAGGATTAAGATCAGTGAGATATCTGTATCCACTTAATAACTGTGGTTCGATAAAGTTTTGAGTGTTTTCAAAAGTTACAGGAACACTTCTAACAAAATTAATAGATGCGTAAGGTTGTATTGCTCCTGTGATTGTAGAAACACCTAGGGGATCAGTGGATGGTCTCTCAGACAATCCAAATTGTGTTTGACCATCTGAACTTACAACGAAATAAGTGGTTCCTGCAGTTAAGATTCCCACTGTAGCATCGGAAAGACTTTGAATATCACTTTCTGGTGTTACTTCATCATCGTTAGTGAATATCAAATCAACTTCTGGAAATGAAAACAATCCAGTCGTTTCATCATAGTTGCCATTTACGGTTCCTGGTGCAACAGTCCATGTTAAAACATCTTTGTTCCTTAGATTATTCTGAATAATTCTAAGGTCATTGGCAATACCTGCACCACCTAAGTTGTTAAGTGCATTAGTATCATTAATCGGTTCCCCGAAGTTGAGATCTCTTCTAAATCCCTGATTTGGTATAATTGGCATTGTTTTAACTTGTAGTGACTGACCAACCTTTAGATCTTAAAATTTCCAAGTCTTCTTGTCCTGTTTCACTGGGAATTGCATTACCCCTAAGGTTAACGGTAACTCTTCCTCTATTTACCGCATTGTAATTAGCAAGCAAGTCTGAAAGAATATCATCAACCGCCTGCTGTGTTAAATTATTTCCAGAAAGATCAATGTAATTAATTGAGTACAGAGTACTTAATGAACCTTGAGTATAAGTTGTAAACTTATTGTTGAAAAGGATGAGATAATAAAGATTTGGGCAATCTGCAAAAGATGGAACAGCACCCTCAATTACATTATTATGAGCATAGAAGTATGTCAGTACAGGTAGGTTGGTAAATTTCGGTAAAGAATCTAAGTTATTATTATGAATATGAAGTCTGTAAAGATTAGCAAGATTTCTATATGTGGGAACAGAACCGCTGAAATTATTATGATTTAAGTACGCTGTACGAAGATTGCTCAGTGAATTTAAAGAAGGTAAGTTACCAGTAAATGCATTATGACTTAGTTGCAATGAGGATAACTTTGGACAACCTCCTAAGTTAGGAACTGCACCACCAGTTCTTCCATAAGAATAGTAATATAAATTACTTAGTTCGCCTAAGTTAGAGAAAGCGTCTGGATGTATGGGAGAAGTTAGAAGATTCGCAGATAAAATCTGAAGACTGCTCAGCAGTGGTGTGTTTACAAATGTTTCTGCTGGTATTACATAGGTTGTATCTCCAGCATTAGTTCCACCTTGTATATTTGTATAAACTAAATTAAGACTTGATAATACTGGATTTGTAAACTCAGGGAAAGCACCAGATAAACCAGCATGAGAGAAATTAAGACTTGTTAGTGCGGTGAAGTTTGCAAATTTATAATTTCCACCACCAGTAAAGAATGACCCAGCATTTCTCATATATGATCCAACAAAAGATTTGAGGGTTCCTGATCCATTTGGAAATGTTGGTATTTGAAATCCAACATTATAGAAATTAACCGTTTCTATTTTACTTGAGACTATGTTTAATGCCCCACCAGTGTAATAATTTCCTGCTACGTTTAAAGTTACAAGATCAGGTAAATCCTCAAAACTATATCTACCATTTCCTGTGTCTTTAACTACTGTTCTAAAATCATTAGAACCTACATTGTAATTGGTGACTTTGACTGCGACAGTGGGGAATGGAGAACCAGTATTGTTATCATCAGGATGATGGCCAGTTACTAATGTTAAAGAATCTAAGTCTGGAAGTCTATCCGCAATGACATGTGGATCCACAGATCCTCTAAAAGAACCTGATAAATTTAAACTTTGAACTGTCGTTGGGATCTTATTCATGACTGCTGTCACGATCCTTCTCTCTGTTGACACTTCACTAAAGTAAAATTGATTACCCGAAACGTTTAGTGATGTTAATAGTGGTGCTATAGAAACAAAGTCTGGGAACAGTGTTAGTCTGTTTGAGTTGAGACTAAAAGAAAAACAATTTGCAAACTTCACTGCAGGAAGTTCAGAAATTGCTGCACTTGGTATACTTATCGAAGTAATTCTGTCTGGATTGTAGTAGAATTGTATGAGTCTTTCTTTTCCGACTGAAGATCTAAATGAAATACTAGAAGTATTACCTCCTCTATTTTCAAAATTAACATAATTTTGAGGTTTACTTCTCTCTACAATTTTCCAACTAGCAGGTATATTATCACCATTTGAGTCTTGAATTAGATTCAATCCTATGGATGCATCTAAAGATCTGAAGAATCCTCTGAAGATGATTGGAATACCTTTCATCAAGAACATATTGTAACTTTTATTATTAATAGTCACTCTCATTTTATGAGTGGGAAGTTCTGAATCAAACTCTCTGAGTAAAGGAACTTGTGATGTCTGAAGTCTTTGTTTACCAGCAAAGGGAATGTTAGTTGTTTGAGTTCCAAAAACTAAATCTCCAATAGTCTTTACCTCTGCACCATAAGAAATGGGAGCAGTGTTTGGAATTGGTTCTGGAACAGTTGAACTCCAAGCACTTGCTCTGGAGGTAGAGATATCTGCAATCTTTATAGCATTGCTATCAGCAAAGTCAACATACCTATATCTAATGGCATTTCCACTCAGTCTTCCATTAATATTTAAATTTCCAAATAATATTCTTTCAATTCCTGCTCTATCATCCAGTTCGCTAGTAAAAATAGTGGAGTCATCACTAAATCTTCTCGTTGTTTTATGAATAGGAACATTGAGGCGAGAAAAACTAGCAAAATCATCTCGATCTCCACCGGCAGCACTTGATCCTCTAATAGTATTCAGATCAAATATCGGTAAGTTTAAATTTCTCAGAGAAAGATTCTTATCCTGAGTGTCTGCAAACTCTTTGTTTACATCAAGACCAAAGCGTTTTGGATTTCTAAGAGCCATATCAACCTTCTAATGCTGCGATACGTGTTTCTAATTTAGTAATTTGTTTCTGTTGGTCTTTGACAACCTTCAATAACATAACAGCAATCGATTCGTAGTTGACAGATTCTACTTCACCATCATTATTATGAGTCGCTAATACTCTATCAACCTGCTCAACCTCTTCAGCGATGAGACCATACTGTTGTATAGTCTCTCCTTTGAACTCATATCTTACTGGTCTTAGGTTGTCAACAATATTCTGACATTGTTTTAAAGTGACATCCTTGATATTTTTCTTATATCTTCTAGATGAACTCTGTACAATGACATTTCTATCACTGTCTACTCTCAGGTATGCACTTCCGGATCCAGTAGGAGCAATTGGAAGTTGAATGGTTTTGCCACCTACTGTGTCACTTATAGTTAATTCTTTACCAATAGTGAGTGGAGCGATAAGGGTATCAGTGACATATTCTTGTGTTTGAACAACTACATGAGCAGCTCTCTTAGATGTTGACCAGTTTTGACTTGCTTTGAATGCGATAATACCACTCATCGGTGGGTCTGAACTAGCTGCTCCTACACATCCACCAGCAATTATCAGACCTATAGTATCATCATCTTGAGGTGCTCCGAGAGCATTGAATTCCGATTGTGTTAATCCTGCAGTTACATCACCACGATTCTTTACAAATTCAATTGCAGGACCAAATTGATTATTTCCACCTTTAAGTATGGATAATCCTAGACCAAATTGTGTTGCAGCAGCATCAGTATCTGATGCAACTGTGGTAAAATTACATATGCCTTTGGTTAGATAGTATTGATCATTTTTTGTACCAAGATTACCGGCAATATTTCCTCTTGATGGAACTATAAATGCTGTCCCGTGGTGTGTACCAATACGAATCTGATGTGTTTGTATTCCTACAACTTCTGGACGAATCTTAGAGAATCCTGATTGTATACCTTCCATATTAATGGAAAGTTTTTTTCCACTCGATGAAGGAGATAAATCATATTTAACAACGCATTCTTCTTGATCACCAACATTAATGCCACCAAAATGAAGTTCAGCATCTCCAGAACCGCTATTCGACCAGATGCTTACTGTAGTAGTGTTAAACCCAACAGTTCTAAAATAGATTTGTTCATCTCCAACAACGAATCTATGATTGTTTGCTATTGAAACTAAAAATTGCTCGCTATTCCATCTTAAACTATCGGCAGAGTTTACAACACTCACTAGATCTCTAATCATCAATCGATCATTGGTGCCATCCAACTCCTCGATCTGAGTTCCATCTAATACTAGGGGTCTAAAATCAGCCATTACTACAAGAGTTTTCTTTTATTTATTATTGTTCTTTGAATGTAACTGTTGCCTCAACAGTTCCAGCAGCACCATCTAGTTTTCTAGCGGTAAAGAACGTCGCTTCTAGGTTATTATTATCTGGTGTAATCACATTACGATCCTGTCCAAATATTGGACTCATGTCAACAGATTTAGTTTCATTTGCACCAACATAAACAGTGTCTCTGAGAATTGAAGGTCTCAGATTCTGTTCATTTTGAATATCGAATAACGAAGAAGATAATCTTGCTGTGCTTTGGAAATTAGTTGGTGGCAATTCATTAGGATCAGCATTACCATTTGCAGTTGTCACTTCCATGTGATTTCCAAGGACATACAATCTTGGTGAAACTGTTTTCGTCATATCACCGATGGTTTCTTTGATTGAAATGTTATTAATCGCTGCATTATCTTTTAATTTCATTACAAGATATAATGGATATGGCACATAGTTATATAATTTTTGCTTCGATATCATTCCACCCCCTTCAACTTTAACTGGTCTAATAAAGGTTTTAAAGTTTGATTGACTTATACCCAAAGTCTGACTGATCTTGATAAACGAGAAAATAGTTACAGTGCCAGCAACTACTTTTGAGAATGTACTCGTTTGTCCCACATATCTACTAGCAGAAACTTGAACAACTCCATTAGTATCTTCATATGCAACTTGTCCATTATCATAGTCAACACCTGATGGGAATGTTCCCTCCACAAGTAAATATCGATCAATATTTGACTGCGCTCCCAAAAAGTTTATTCCAGACTCTGGGAAGTTGGTAGACATAGATGTTCCATTCAATTCATTCACATTGAATGTCGGAATTGGATCGAGAACAGTAAATGTTAATAATGAACAGACACCACCACCTGGATTTGCTAATCTAGGGATTCTAAAATCCAATCCCATTCTTGCTGATTGTTCTCTTGGAAAATATCCTTCTCCTGTATCATTAGCATCTTCATCAAATGTGGCAGCAGTGTGTGTATGTTCTCCAAATAAAATCTTTTCATTTGGTAAAGTTGTTTGATTTGTTAGATTGTCATAATTGAATCCATTCAGTGTTGATGGAATAGAGGTTTGTGGATCAGCATCTGTCAGACCAATAATAAAATCAGAAAAATGGTTTGCATCTGTTTGGGTTGGATTTACAAACTGAATTTCTATTTTAGAACCAGTGAGTGGATAATCTGCAGCGGCATAACCATTATAATTACTTAATCTTACTGGTTCTGGATATGTGGTTCCAATTCCAACATTCGTTGCAATACTGGTAGTTGCATGTTTGGCAAACACATCAGAACCAGCAAGAGATCTAGAACCGTAATTTGGATATCCATTTAATCCTGGACCAAATCCCTTGATAGTCGCACTCTGATATGTACCACTATTACCTATTTCAGTAGTCTCATCAACATCAGTAATGTAAGCGTTGTAGATTGTTGGTGCAATAACTTTTGCTCCAACGTCAGTTAATCTAAAGACAGATGTATTAATTGCTGTTACAGTATTTCCACTATCAAATTGCATTTCAAAGTTTCTATCAGCATCAAAAACTGTGCTCGCAACTCCTGGAGTATAAACATGACCAAAACCTGGACATGCAGTGCAAGTTTTGACTTGAATTTTTGCTAGAGAATCACTGGAAAAGTGAGTAAGTGTTGGTACAATAAGTTTTTTATTTGCAATTGCAGTACCAGTGCTGTTAATTATTTCATTTTTTGGTGTAATACCAATGAGAGTTCTATCCCCAGAACCAATAATACTCTTCGGACCTGATGAAACTGAAAATATCTGTGAAGTTCCTTCATCACCACCATCGATATAGTATGATGCACCATATTTGTAAAGGAATTGTGGTTCTCTTAGGTTTTCAGTGTTAAACACATCCAAAGAATATCTAAGTCTGAAGTAAGAATCTTGTAAACAAGGTGTTCCGAGAGAGTTTTCTAAAACTAATGTATGAATCGTAACCCATCTCGCTCCTCCATTTCCTTGAGGAATATAAGCGTAGAATCTAGCACCGATGGCACCGTACCAACCAAATTCAATCTTATACATTGTAACATTATCTGGTTGAATATTCCAACCAGAAGGACCATTTCCATTTAGAGGATCACCATTAAAATTGTCTCTAGGTATATTGATAGTCCAATACTCTTCATTATCGAGAGGATTTCCAGATGCAATTTTAGTTTGATCGGCAATTGTTAAACCATTTCTTACGAGAACATCTGTCTCAAGTGGTATTGTACTACGTCTAACGATTGATAATTGACCAGCGACAATCCGGAATACATATTGATCTGTTGGGTTTGAAATACCCCACTCCAGTATCACACCAGTTCTTGGTTCAATAGATGATCTTAAACCAAAAGTAAATCCACTAATGCGACCGGGTTGATATCTAAATACTCTTCTTGACTGAAGGAAAGAATATCTTTTTTGACCAGAACTATAACCAGGTCTTGTATTATCTTGACCATAAGCAGTATTCAAAAGAGAATTTAATACTATAAAAGTAAATGCTTTTCCGGTTGTAGGATCAGTAAGTTGAGACTGTGCGATATCTCTCCATGTATCAGTCCAAACATCAACGTTATAAAATCCTGCAGCAAATCCCTGTTTATATTCTACTTCAGTTCCTACCACTGCCACCAATGCTGGATCTAAGAATCTGTCTTTCCAATCCGATGGGTAACCTGCTCCTGCCCCAGCACCACTATCGAAATAGGTATATAATGTATTTCCAAGTGTTATAAAATCTTTGTATCTCTGGAACAAGTCTTCATCATAAAGTCCTACTCTTGCAAATTTGGGTCCGAATGGATATGAAAATGGAGTTGGAAATGCTTCTAGTCTAAGTCCCGACTCTTCAACTTCTTCAGACAGACGAGCATTATACCTTGAACCATATGTTTTATTTTGTCTTCTATCCCAAGATCCAAAATTGCTTCCACCATTAAAACTATAAAATTCAAAACTATCTTTTTCTAATCCGTATGATGAAACATTAGAGAACAAACTTAGTTGTGTTTCTGCTCTGTTGATGCCGAGTAAAGTTGTACTAACCTCACTGGTTTCTCTAAATGACTCTTCTATTTTCCAGGATTGTTTTGCAGTTTTTATTTTATTATTGAGTCTTCTGATATCAAGTGGTACAGTATGTGCAATTCCAACTGATGTTACATTGTTAATGAATATGCGATTACCTTTAATTGCACTTACAATAGTTCCTGCTGGTATTCCCTTACCCGAAATAAAGTCACCTGGCATGACCTTAAGAACTGTTGATATACCAACAGTATTGGAGAAGAAAATCTGATCGCCATCACCAGGAGTTCCTTCAAACTTAACAATATCTGTGTTAGTAATAGGATCATAATTAACAAAACTTCCTGAGACAAGTGCAATTGAAGATCCAGCACTGACTGTGCCAGCACCAAATTTAGCAACTTGAAAAGGAACTGCTACATCAATTACTTTATCAACGACACCGTAAAGTCCCGTAATTCCTGATCCTACTACTTCTACCTCTCTTTTAGTAAACGATGAGGTTCTATCAGAAGGAAAAACTACAGATGTAGATCTTTTTGCTGTGGCATCTTTAAGAAAGAATGTATCAACCTCTGTAATTAGAGGAGTTCCAAATTCGTCAGTCAGTAATTCACCATTAGCAATATTAAATAAATTTTGTTCGCTAGCTTCTACTCTTGTGACCGGACGTTTGTCGTGCCCGAACTTGATATCCTTTCCACCATTCGCCATTGATCACTGCTCCTCCCAGGTCAAACTTG
>Ga0213859_10000876_pt1 | contig 13640 bp, 14 predicted proteins | sample PICome_2_FD_160133 | JGI IMG/M metagenome (GOLD analysis project Ga0213859, IMG submission 160133) | Coastal seawater microbial communities near Pivers Island, North Carolina, United States - PICO304 | ecosystem: Environmental > Aquatic > Marine > Coastal | place: USA: North Carolina... | reverse complement strand
TCTCTTTATCTTTCAAATAATATAAACCATAATTTAAATCAACCATCTTTTTAAAAGTCTCAATGTAATCTTTATTATGTCTCTGTTCAATTTCAATAATTAAGAGAACTTTTTGTTTACTTAGAAGATTTAAAGCACCTTTTAAGACAGCATTTTCATAACCCTCTACGTCTATTTTGATTACATGTAATAATTCATTCGAAATCTCACTCATTTGATTTGCATAACTATCAATAGTTACTGATTCAATATCTCTTGATTCAAAATTACTAAAATTATTTACAATCGAGGCTTTCCCAAATATTTTTCTTTTATTTATTATTGGAACTTTTAGTTCTTTTATGGCGGTTGAATCAGAAGCAATTTTATTTATAAAAACAATATTATTTTTAGAATAACCTGATTTTATATACTCAACACATTCTTTAATAGGTTCAAATACGTAAATCTTCTCGGCTTTTTTACCAAAATAGAATGTATACACTCCATAGTTTGCACCTATATCAAAAAAAATATAATTTTTTTTTAAAGAATTTATTTCGTACTTTATAAATGATATTTCTTCTTCTCCAAAATAAAAGTTGTAATGTGCTCTGAGCGGACCAGTAATTTTTGGAAAATTTAATAAAACTTTTCTTAAGTTTCTAAACATAATATATATGTATAGCAGTTAATTTATTAATAATTCAACTAAACCCGATAAACTTGTTTGGTGTACTAACTATTTGTTAAGTAATATTTTCTTCTAACTAGTGGACAATCGTCATGAAGATCAAATATTAACTTTATATTATTTTTCAACCCCAATGCTTCTAAATGATACAAGGAAAGCCTATGGTTTGAGATAGATCCATACTCATCTCGAGGACAATTTTTGGGCTTATTGTACTCATCTAGATTAAAATATAATTTAGAAAATTCATCCATTAATTCAGAGCCGCTCAGAAACCACAAGTCAAGTAAACCTTCGTTATTATATGGATAACCAACAAGCTTTTTTGTATATTGATTTTTCAATTTATTTCCATTTTTTTCCAATAGACCAAACCAATCTTTATCATGCACTTTTTTTCCATTTTCATCAAACCACCTTGGCCAATGAGATGCATAAAAAAGTTTACTGTCTAGTTTTTCAAAATGTATAGGAGTCTGCCACGCTACATCAAACCTGCTAGTAAGTACAAAATCATATTTAATAATGTTTTCTTTTTCGTATTGATGTTTCAAATTAACACTTTCAAATGTAGAAAACCATCTACTGTAGTGATTTTGCTTCCTTTTCTTCTTCTCTTTTCTTGAAGTACCTTTAGTTCCCTTTACGTAACTAGGTATTTTGAATATTTTTTGATTTTCAAATTTATAATTTTTAGGTTCGTATTTTTCAAGAATTTCACTTTTCATTTCAGTTGTCCAAGAATGGATGAACACATCTACGTCATATTTTGATAGAATATTTTTTTCATAACACTCAAACCCCTTACTTAAAACATCTAAAGAAGAACCAGAGTGAGCTTTACCCTTGTGGCCACCTACTACACCAAATAAGCACAATGCAATTTTCATATTATTTATAGTAATATAGAGAAGAAATGGACAATGAAAAAATCAGCTATTTATTAAATTTGTATTTTGAAAAATGGCAACTTATGGACCTTGAAGGAACTTTAGAACTTTTAGATAAAGATTGTAAATTAATCGACTGGGAAAATAATTTAACTGCTAAAAATGAAATTGCTGAACTTAATAAAAATTTTTTTGAACAAGTTGAAAAAATAAATTTGAAAATTATAAATCAATCAATCTCAGAATTTATCACATTTACTCACTTAAATCTTGAAATAGACAACACCAAACTTAATGTTGTAGATGTTATTACTTTTAATGATAAAAATAAGATAATTAAAATAGAGGCCTTCAAATGCTAGTTACTAAAGTATTAAATCAAATTAAAGAAGACAAGAAGGTGTTGTTGGGCGTTGGCCCCATGAGTCAAAATTGTATTGACGCAACTATAGATATTTCTGATAAATTTGAAATACCGATACAGCTTATAGCAAGCAGAAGACAAATTGATTCTGAAGAATTTGGGTCAGGGTATGTCAATAATTGGAGTACAAGTGAATTTGCGGATTATGTAAATAAAAATTCAAAGAATAATTTAATTTACCTTAGCAGAGACCACGGTGGACCATGGCAGAGTAACTCAGAAATTGAAAAAGGCTTATCGTTTAAAGATGCAGTTGAATCATCTTTAAAATCATTTGAAGAAGATATAGATAATAATTTTAAATTCCTTCATATAGACCCCAGCTTAGATCCTTTTAGCAGTGGTTTAAAAGTTCAAGATATATTAAGTGCAACTTATGAAATTTATTCACATATCTACAGTTATTCTAAAGATAATACTCAAATTCATATAGAAATAGGAACTGAAGTTCAACAATCCGAAATAAATAGCCCTGAAGAAGTCGAGTATGTTCTTAATGAGGTAATCAATTTTTGCAATTTAAACAAATTTGATCCTCCTGCCTATTATGTAATCCAAAATGGAACAAAAGTTCTTGAAGATGAAAATATTGGCGAGTATCCAGAAAAAGTTTTTAATGATATAAATTTTCAAAACAGTATTAAAAATTTAACTGAAATTTGTCACATGTATGGAGTGTTTGTTAAAGCTCACAATTCTGACTATCTTTCTAACAGAGTTTTGAATACTTTTCAAGGATTAGGAATAGATGCGATAAACATCGCACCTGAATTTGGTGTTATTGAAACAAAAAAAATTCTAAATCTCTTAGATGAACATAAACTCAATTCTCAGTTAAATAAGTTCATAGAAATATCATATAATTCCAAAAAATGGGAAAAGTGGTTAAAACCTGATACTAAAATTAATGATTACCAAAAAGCTATTTTAAGTGGACATTATATTTTTAGTAATTTGGAATATTTAGAACTAGAAAAGGAAATTCAATATCTACTCGCTAAAAAGTCTATAGATTTTAATAAAACATTATATGATACTGTTTATTCATCTATTGCTAGAGTGTTGTCTTCTTTAAATTGGGATTTAGATTTATGAAAAAAGTAAACAAACCATGGGGTTATGAGGAGCTAATTGAACATAATGAAAAATATGTTCTCAAAAAACTTTTTATGAAAAAAGGAAAAAGATGTAGTTTACAATTTCATGATTATAAACATGAGACACTTTATGTCGTGAGTGGTCTTTTAAAATTAACAGTTGGCGATTCACTCGATACACTAAAAGAAGTAGAATTAAAGCCAGGAGATTCATACGTGCTTCCACCAAAAATTATTCATAGGATGGAAGGCTTGAATGATTCTATATATCTTGAATCTAGTACACCTGAATTAGAGGATGTAGTAAGACTAGAAGATGATTATGGTCGATCTGAGTGAAATATCAAGTCATTATTCCTTGTGCGGGTACAGGATCTAGGCTAGGAAATTATACAAGCATATTAAATAAAGCTTTAGTTTCAATAGATAATCAACCTATAATTTCTAAAATTATTTCTCAGTTTCCAAAAGATTGTCAGTTTATTATTCCTGTAGGTTACAGAGGTAAAGATTTAGAAGAGTATTTAAAAATTGCACATAAAGATTTAGATATTTTAGTTAGATTCATAGAACCTTACGAAGGTGAAAATTCAGGACTCGGGACTACTCTCTTAAACGTTTTTGAATTAATTAGTATGCCATTTGTTTTTACTTCATGTGATACTCTTGTGGCAGAAAAAATACCATCACCACAAACCAACTGGATTGGTTATTCACTAGTTAACGACGCAAGTAGTTACAGAACTGTAGAAGTTGAAAATAATATGGCAACTAAATTGTACGAAAAAAAAGCATCTAAAAATTTAAAAGCATATATAGGTTTAGCTGGTTTTAGTGATCATGAGAAGTTTAAAAAAATAGCGTCGGAAAATATAGAAGATTTCAAAAAAATAGGAGAGTCATATCCGCTATCTAAAGCAATAGAAAGTTTTAAAGCAATACCTTTTACATGGTACGATACGGGGAATATCGCTGGATTACATAAAGCTAGAGATGTTTTCTCAGATAAAGAAAATAAAAAAAATATTTTAGAAAAAGAGAACGAAAAGATTTGGTTTTCAAATGACAAAGTAATTAAATTTTCTGTTGACAAAGACTTTATTCAAAACAGAGTAAAAAGGACCGAATACTTAAAGGAATTTGTTCCTAACGTCATCAAAAATAGTGATCATATGTATTCCTATGATTATATTGATTCTTCAATATTATCAAAATCAATGAACAGAACAGTTTTTGAAAAATTATTAATTGAGTTAGATAAATTTTGGAAAATAGAAAAACTCAGTAATAAAGATATTGATAAATTTGAAATTATTTGTCATGATTTTTATTTCGATAAAACTTTTGAAAGGATTAACAAATTTCTAGCCAAGTATCCATTTTATGATAAACCTCTTTCTGTGAATGGAGAGCCTATTGACAGACCTATGGACATTTTAAGCAAAATTGATTGGTCTTACCTTGCAAAAGGTATTCCTTCAATGTTTCATGGAGATTTACACTTTGAGAATATTCTATATGACGGTAAAGATTTTAAATTTTTAGACTGGAGAGATAGTTTTGGAGGAATAATTAAATATGGAGACATATATTATGACTTTGCAAAATTATTACATGGAATTTTAATTTCACATGAAATCGTATTAAATGGCGGTTATAAAATTCAAGAAAGTGAGAATGAAATCAGCATAAATATTGATACGGCAGCTATTTATTCAGACCTGTTACCTTATTTAAGTGAATGGCTGAAAAACAAAAAATACGATATTGACAAAGTAAACATCCTAACATCATTAATATTTATCAATATTGCACCTCTCCATCACGATCCATACTCAAGATTTCTATATTTTTATGGTATCTTAAATTTAAATAATGTTTTAGAAGGAAAAGATGTAGGTTGGCTAAGCTAAAAAATTTTGTTTTAGATGTAGACGGGGTTCTTACTTCTGGTGGTTTTATATATTCAGAAAATGGAAAACTTTACAAAATATTTGGTCCCCACGACGCATATGCACTCAAGCTGATAGCCGATGAAATAAATATACATTTTATTAGTGCTGATCATCGAGGTTTTGAAATTTCTAAAAAAAGAGTAAATGATATGGGATTTGAGATTACTTTGGTTCCTGAAGATGAAAGATTAGTTTATATAGAAAATAATTATGACTTAGAAACTTTAGTATATATGGGTGACGGAGATGTTGACGCAATTATATTTGATCGAGTAAAAATTGCTATAGCTCCAAAGAACGCAAGACCAAAAGCATTGGAAAAAGCAACATTTGTCACAAACAACATTGGTGGTCAAGGCGCAGTCGCTGATGCCTGTGAATATCTTAAAGACAGACTGTAAACAATATCATATAATTAACATAATTTCTAATTTTTAATACATCTTTTGTAGTTATCATAAGATGATTAATAAACTGAAAAAAGGCATAGTTGTGAATAGATTCAATACATATGTAAAAATATCTGAATATATTTTAGATCAACCTGTAAGACTTTTAATTGTTAGTACCCTATCTGTTTTAGGTGCAATTTTTAGTGGTTTAAGCATTGGACTTATAATCCCTTTGCTAGGTGGTAATGATAGAAATATTTTCGAGGATACTTTTTTTGAATTCTTAGATGATTTCATAAATATAAATTTTGGTTCAGAAAAATATACAGAAGTTATAAATATTGCTCTATTAATTGTATTTTTAAGCTTTTTAGAGATGTTGATATCAATATTAATTATTCAAATATCTACGAATTTTGAAAAATTATTCTTAGAAAAAAATCTTAATTTATTATTTGCTCATTTAAATGATATAAAATATGTTGATTTTTTTAAGTATGAATCTGGTAATATTTTCACATTATTTACAAATGACTTATATCAAATATCCACAATTATAAGAAGAGCTCTTCTCTCAATACAACAAATAATTTTAATTTTTGTTTATTTTATAATCCTTGTTTCAGTCTCACCATTTATGTCTATATTTTCATTTTTTATTTTTATAATTATTTCTATTTTGTCAACAGGATACATTGGTAGAAAGTCTAAATCTCTAAACAAGGAACTCTCAAAATTAGTAATAAGAATAAATTCTAAATTTAATCATCTTTTGGACAATTTTAAAAATATCAGAAGTTTAAATTTAGATAATGAAAAATTAAATGAAGTTAATGAACTTTATGGAGTCTTCGTTAATCGTCGAATGTCATATCATAGATTTAGCAACTATCCGACTCCTGTAAATAATTTTATTAATATTCTTGCAATTGCTTCTGTAATATTGTTTGGTAGTTTTTTGTTTAGAAATCAAACAGAAAGTTGGACGATATTACTAGTTCCATTTTTAGTGATTATACTGAAACTTATTCCAGTAGTCTCACAAGTAAACCAGGTGAGAATTCTTATTGAATCAATTGAACCATTTATAAAAAGATTTGAATTATTTAAAGATCAGGATGTTGAACCTAATACAAATGAAGAACTCTTTATCTTTAATGATAAGATATCTTTTAAAAATGTATCTTTTACATATTCAGAAGAACAAGTTTTAAAAAAAGTAAATCTTAGTATTTTAAAAAATAAGATTACTGGAATAATTGGAACTTCAGGCTCAGGAAAGTCCACAATAGTTGATTTGCTTTTAAAAATATATGATCCTGATGGTGGTCAGATACTTATTGATGAAAAAGACATTTCGATAATTAATAAAAACAGTTTAAGAAAAAATATCTCCTTTATGCCTCAAAATATATTCATTGATGAAAAATCAATTGTTGAAAATGTATTGCTAAAAAATTCAATGTCCGAAAACAAAATTGAAAATTTAATGAGAGAGATTAATTTATTTTCTGACCTGAGTAGTAAAAATTTAACTACAGAACTAGAGTACGGAGGAAAAAATATATCAGGTGGTCAAAAACAGAAAATCAATTTTTTAAGAGCAATAACGAAACAAGCAGGTTTTATAATTCTAGATGAACCTACTAACAATTTAGATGATTATTCTGTAGAAGTAGTTAGTAAGTTCATTAAAGAAAAATCAAAAAATTCTACAATATTAATTATTGCCCATGATCATAGAATTATAGATTTGTGTGACAAGATTTATAAGATTGACAATGGTTTAGTTAGTCAGATCAGTTAGAGATTTTCTGACTTTTAATAAAAGATTGCCACTCTTTTACAAAATCACTCGATAAACTTTTAGTTATTTTTAAATCTATCAAATTATCAATATCAACAGATTCTTCTGGTTGAGAGAATATCAATTTTGTTTTACCGGAAATACGGTTCTTTGAATTTTTAAAATTTTTATACTTTGTAATATATATAGAACCGTTTTCTACATATTCTGGTTCCATATCTTGTCTTCGAGGTCTATCTTTGTAAAGCGGAATTCCAACATAATTATCTTTAATACTCCACTTAAATTGATGTGATTCTTGAACAGTAATTGATGAATTAAACCCTTCTTTTTCAACCGCATTAAGACATGATAAAAGAGTCTTTTTTCTCCTAAGAGGGCTTGTGGGTTGAAGCAAAATAATAGTATCCTCATCTTTCACATCATATTTTGATAATGCATAAATCATAACTGGTTCGGTAAACACTTTGTCGCCAGACAATTTGGAAATTCTTTTTTGGGGATCAACCCTGTACTTACTTGCAGCATTAAGGATTTTTTCACTATCAGAACTTACTATTATTCGATCTTTTTCACTTGATAGAAACAATGCATGAATTATTGACCATTCAACTAAATTAAATTTGTCAATTTTTTGCAGGTTCTTGTTTTTAATTCCTTTACTACCACCTCTTGCAGGAATTATAAAATATCTTGTCATTGTTTGTTTTCTTTTTATATTTCACTATATTAGTTCAATATGAGTGAAATATATTGTTTTGATATTGACGATACAATATGCAAAACAGTAGGCCTAGATTATTCGAATAGCACCCCTTATTATGAGAGAATTGACACAATAAATAAACTATATGATGAAGGAAATACAATCAAACTTTATACTGCAAGAGGAACTTTGACAGAAATTGACCATAGTGAATTAACAAAATTACAGCTAAATCAATGGGGTCTTAAATACCATGAATTACATTTTGGAAAACCAAATGCTGATTTTTATATTGATGATAAAGCTGTAGATATTTTTGGATGGTTTAAAAATTAAACTAAGCAGTATTCCAAGATACCAATGGATCTGGATTTACCACACCTGAAGAAGAGGTATCACCAGTCCACTTTTCATCTATATATCTTGTAGGTTTTTCCATGGCAGGTTTCACTCTTATATTTACAACATCTCTATAGCCTTCAAGTACAGGATTTGCCCTGTGGGCAATATCGTTAATAAAGCTGCCTATAGAACCTTTTGGAGCAATGAATTTTTGTGGATAGTGTCCTTCTTTTTTAATTAGTTTTTTAACCTCTTTGTCTATTCGAGATCCATTTGGGGCATCTTTCCAATTATCAGGGCCTGTTCGAGTGCTTTCCATTAACAGTCCTTCTCCATTTGGTTTAGCAAGATATTCAAATGGTGAATTAAGTTCACCTACATCTGTTAAATATATTATATTCTTTCTAATTTCTTGAGGATTGTTATCATAATGCCATCTGTAAGAAGACTTTCTTTTTTTCATTTTTTTAGTCCTGTATATGTATACTTTATCGACGTAAACATAACACCCGTATACATTGTTGGACAACCAATCACACATCTCATCAGCTATTTGATTTAATTCTTTATCGAAATCAAGAAAACTAGGATAATTTAATAAGATTTCATCTGATTCAAAGTTTTCAAAAAATTTTTTAACTTCACTTGAAATATAGTTTATGTTTTTCGAATATTGAGTGGAGAAAGAGTTTGTAGGTATTTGAATAAAAGGCTTTTCATAAAAATCTTCAAAAGATACATCTGGTCCCTCAAACTTATCTCTACAATTTTTAAAATACTCTCTATAGTTCATATTGGTATGCTAACAAAAATAATTAAACTCCACTGTCTTTTTTTAAAACTAACCTCAATATTAAAGGATTATCTTTTATGTCCTTAACGTTATAAGCATTCCTATATTTTGAAAAATTATAAGAAGTTTTTTTATAGATTAACTTAAAAGAAAAATCTTTGAAAAGGTTTACATAATAATTTTCAGATTCAATTCTTCGATAGTGGTTCATATTTGATGAATCAATTTCTTTTCTATTATTTAAAACTCGAGTTTCAAGAAAAATAGAATTTTTAATATTTTTATTGAGGAAATTCATTAAATATTTCTCTGATTTTTTATCAATACTATGAAGCAAAAATCTACAATAACCATAATCAAATTCAGTATCTTTGAGTTTACTAATTTTTGTATTCTCAAAATTTAAATAACGATTTTCGTATTTTTTTAAATTATTTACAGCAACATCACTCTGGTCAATACCCAAAGTATTTATTTTATTTTTTGCAAAAAAAATTGAATCTCTCCCATTACCGCAACCAATATCAAGTAATGATTTATTCTCTTCTATTTGGTTGATTACAAAATTTGAAAATGGAGAATTTGAAAAAGGCTCTGAATTTACTTCGTAATAATTATCCCAATAAGCTTTATCCATTGTATTAGTTTAGTAGAAAATATTTTAAATAAATTGTTAGTATTTTCGTATGTTTAATATTGATGAAATTTTAAAGGTGGATAAACAAAGCGAAATAAAGAATTTTTCATTTATTTATTTTTTTAGACCTATTTCAATATTTCCAACATTGATTTTTTATAAATTGAAATTTGTTCCAAATGGTGTCACCTATTTAAGGATTGTTGGATTTTTAATTTTAATAGCACACCCTTTTTTAAATCTAGAATTTAATTCTTTAGAGTTTTTTATGTCAGTGTTATTTTTACAAATTTTAGATTTTTGCGATGGCAACTTAGCAAGAATTAAAAACATGGAAAGCATGTATGGAAAGCTTATTGATAGTATTGCTGATACGGTATTGCCCATCACACATTTATATCTTATTTATTATTACTTTGCTAGTGATGTTGTCATTACGGAATCATATATAGTTATTCTTACTGTTGTTTTTTATTTTACTTCTCAAATAATTCATAATAAAAATACTTTATTCAATAATTTACTTAACAAAAGAAAACATAATTACAAAACCCCTCAATCAAATAAAACTAAGTTAGCCAGATCTTTATTTGTATCTTTTATATTCCTAAAAAATTTATACATAGTTGTGTTTATTCTTTTGAACCTAGTCAATTCATTAATATATCTACTACTCTTTATATCTCTATTGGAGTTATTGGATTCATTACGGGATGTAAATAAAAGTAAAGAATCTTTTAAGGATATAAAATATTCAAATTTAAGAAATTTTTAGAATGAAAAAAGTAGCAATTATCGTAGATGATGTTGTTCGAGATCTACTTCCCTTATCGCTTCTAGCACTTGAATTAAGGAAAAAAAATATACTTCCATTTTTAGTACCTTCTAGAATTCAAATTTTTGAAATTAAAACAATAAAGCCAGAAGTAATAATTATAAATTATTTACGAAAAGAAAACGAAGCAATTGTTGAGCTTTATAAAAAAGCTGGTATAGATATATTTTTACTAGATCAAGAAGGGGGTGCCTTTAAGAGTTTTGACTTTTATCAAAATACAAAAATTTCAGACAAAGAAGAGATAAAAAAATTGATTTCTGGAGTTTTTAATTGGAGTGAAGAATTGCATAAAGAATCATTAAAGAGAGAATGGTTTGATAAAAATCAAAATATTTTGACTGGGCATCCTAAATATGATATTTATTTTAAATCAAATAAAAATACTCAACCATCAAGGAAGAACAGGGTACTGTTGTTAACTAGTTTTACACTTGCAAATCCAAGACTCTCTTCAAAAGAATCGGAAGTAAATACTTGGTCATCAACGGGTGGAAAAAGAAAAGATATTGAGCAAATGCAATCTCAACAAGTTAAAAGTTTTAATATTTATCTAAATGAAATGGAAAAAGTATTTTTAGAAAACGAAGATAAGATTTTCTCTATTAAAGTTCATCCATTTGAGTCCCCAGAGCCGTATTTGAAAAGATTTAATGAATTAAAAAATGTAGCAATATATTCAGAATTACATTTACACACATTATTAGACAACCACTGTGTGGCATTTCATATATCTTCTACAACTTCTATAGAATGTATATTAGAAAACGTAGTTCCAATCAATTTGGCTTTTCTTAAAAATCCAATAGATATAAAACTTCTTAATGAAATTTCAGCAAATTGCGAAACTATAGAAGATTTTAGAAATACTATTTCAAACTTAGATAATGTTTTAAACACTTATTCTTTTGAAGAATCAAGAAAAATATTGGATGATTATTTTGGCACTTTGGATGGCTTAGCAGCAGTAAGGATATCTGAGTACTTAAATTCCTACTTAAATGAAAAAAAAGTTTTAAAGGACATAAACTATAAATATATAACTAGACATAATCTTGAAGAAAATAGGTTTAAAAAAGTATTCTTGATTTTAATAAGTTGGTCTAACTCACTTAGTAAAATTTCATTTTTTAATTTCACATCCCAAATAAAACTTTGGAAAAAAAGTATTAAATATTTTGATTCAGCAATAGTAAAGTCATATTGCAAAGACTTGAATTTAGATAGCAACAGATTTTCTGATTATAAAAACTCTAATTCTGTAATAACGAATTAGTATAATTAATGAAATATATGTACCATCTAGAAAATTTAAAAAATAAAAAATTAATAGTTTTAGAAGTAGCAAACAATCACCAAGGTGATATTGATCATGCTAAAGAAATAATTGACAGCTACTATCAAGAAATTAAACCGTATATTAATTTGTTTGATGTTGCTTTTAAATTTCAGTACCGTAACTTAGAAACCTTTATTCATAATAAATATCAAAACTCTGATAAGAAGTTTGTACAAAGATTTAATTCTACAAAATTATCTGAAGATGAGTGGAAAGAAATCATTCAATATGTGAAAGATAAAGATCTTATAACTATGTGTACCCCATTTGATGAATTTTCAGTAAATAAAGTGTTAGAACACAACTATGATATTTTGAAAATTGCTAGCGCTTCTTTAGATGATTGGCCATTGATTGAAGCAGTAGGATCTTCTAAAGCAAGAAATATTATATTTTCTGTAGGAGGAAGTGACTTTAACTCTATCAAAAAGTTGTATTCTTATTTCAAAAACAGAGATAAAACCTTTGCTATTAATTACTGCGTCAGTTTGTATCCTACAAACACAAATCAAATGAACATATCATATATTCAAAAATTAATTCAGGAATTTCCAAGAACTCAAATAGGGTTTTCGACTCATGAGCAGGGAGAAGAGACAAGCATTGCTAGTTTAGCTTTGGCTACTGGTGCAAGAATATTCGAAAAACATATAGCACTAGAAAACTTAAATAAAGAATATGGAGTCAACCAGTATTCTTGTACCCCTGAACAATTTAGATTATGGATTAAAAATTTAGCATTTGCTGAATCCGTATATGGAAATATTGAAAACAGAAATAAACTTATAAACAAAGAAAAAGACGCTTTAAGAGATTTACAAAGAGGAGTTTTTGTTAAAAAAGATGTTAAAACTGGAGAAGAATTAAATAAAGATAATACATACTATTCAATCCCTTCAGAAAGGAATCAACTACTTGCTAACGATATCTCAATGTTCAGCGTTATAACTTTTACAAAAAATATAAATAAAGATGAACTAGTGTCATACTCTGACATAAGTATTGAGAACAATAGAGAGATTATTGAAAATATAAGAGATACCGTTGAAAACGATTTGAATGCTAAAAATATTGTATATCCAAATTCAATTGATTTAGAAGTTTCACACCACTATGGAATCGATAAATTTTATGAGTATGGAACCTGTATGATTACGCTTGTAAATAAAGATTATTGCAAAAAGATAATATACCAGTTTCCAAACCAAACAAATCCTGAACATTTTCATAAAATAAAAGAAGAGACCTTTATAATTTTAGATGGAAACTTAACAGTTACAGTTGAAGGAACTGTTTCAATTTTAGAAAAAGGTGATATATTGACAATCCCTGTAGGATCAAAACATTCATTTACAACAAAAAATGGATGTATATTTGAAGAAATTTCAACTCAGCATCATAAAGATGATTCTTTTTATACAGATGAAAAAATTATGCAAAATAAAAATAGAAAATCTAAGATTTTACTTTCTTGAATTTATTACTTTTTAATATTTCTCTAATAATTTAATTTTCTTAACTAAATATTTTTCAAAATTATTAATTTCGTTTTTATTTGTTTTATTTTTTTGAACTTTTTTATAACCATAATTTTTAGATTCATCTTGTATGAAAATTCCACTAAAATCAATCGCTGATTTAAATATCATTTGGTAAAAATAAGATTGTATTTGTTTAATGAAATCAGGACTATCAAATTCCTTTTTCTGCAAAATCTTATTTATATAATTAAAATATTCTTGTTTATCTT
>Ga0213859_10000873_pt1 | contig 13647 bp, 15 predicted proteins | sample PICome_2_FD_160133 | JGI IMG/M metagenome (GOLD analysis project Ga0213859, IMG submission 160133) | Coastal seawater microbial communities near Pivers Island, North Carolina, United States - PICO304 | ecosystem: Environmental > Aquatic > Marine > Coastal | place: USA: North Carolina... | reverse complement strand
CTTGGCGCCGAATGCGTCTATCTCGACATCAGCCACAGACCCGCTGATTTCGTGAAACACCATTTCCCCCAAGCCTACGAGCGATGTCGGGCGTTAGGGATCGATATCACTACCAGCCCAATACCCATCGTCCCTGCAGCGCACTACACCTGTGGAGGCGTCGTTGTCGATCAGCATGGGGCGACAGACGTGCCTGGCTTGTATGTCGTCGGTGAATCTGCCTGCACCGGCCTCCATGGTGCAAACAGGATGGCGAGCAACTCACTGCTGGAGTGTTTCGTGTTCGCACAAAGCGCGGCCCAGCACATTACGCAAACTATCGAGCGCACAAACGTCACGCCCGACCCGTGGGACGATAGCCGCGTGCGAGACTCAGATGAGGAAGTCGTCATTCAGCACAACTGGCAAGAGCTACGACGCCTAATGTGGGACTATGTGGGTATCGTACGGACGTCGCGCCGGCTAGATCATGCAGCGGCCAGAATTGCGTTGCTCGAACGCGAAGTCTCGGGGTACTACGCCCGCTTCCAGATCACAAAGCCACTCCTCGAAATGCGCAATCTGGCCCGTGTTGCTCAGCTGATGGTGCAATGTGCGATGGGCCGCGAAGAAAGCCGTGGCCTGCATTACAACTCTGACTTTCCCAATGCTGGCCCCGTTGGTCGCGATTCCGTGCTCGCGCCACCAAATTTTGATCAGACAAGCGCGTTGAGCGGACCCACAGACAAACTGCCCGCTTACAGCGAGTAGTTTTCTATTCAGTCATGCCGTGAAATTGGCGAATGGCAGAGATCACCGGTATAAAGCGCGAGTCGGCGACTTCGGCACGACCCATGATCCACTCCATCAAGTCCTGATCTTCATTGAATAAGAGAGCGCGATAGTCATTTTTAAGCTCATCGGTCAGGGAATCGAAGGCGCTTGTCACAAAGGGGCTGAGCAACAGATCCAGCTCCAGCAGCCCCCTGCGGCTCGCCCACTTTGCTCTATTTAATTCTTCCCTAGCGTCCATCAACCCGTCTTATTTCATGCGTTAAACCGTTAGTATAAGGGCTTACGTTGAGATCGTTATGACGGACGTCATCAGCATGCCCACAGAAATAAACGGCCAGCACCCCGACATCATCGTGCGCCTGCAAGGTGCGGGCGGCGCTGAGTTATTGCATGGTCAAACAACTGCGGACTTCAAAAACCTTGGTGCAGGTGACGTTCGTTACGCCGCATTCTGTGACCCCAAAGGACGAGTGCTCGCAGATGTGAGAGCGGTCGTTATCAGCGATACCGAGATTTTACTGCGCGGTCGTGCCCCGGTCATCGAACACCTCTCTGCGCACCTGAAGCCGTTTTTGATGTTTGCGCGCGCAACCATGACACCCACCGATTGGTGTATCAGCGCTGAGTCGACAGAGCGGCGTGGCAGCGTCGCGACGCTGGAATATGAAGCAGACACGCTTAGCGCTGTGGTCATACCCGGCGGAGAGGGATTTTCAGAACGTTGGACCCCTCCCTCCGCCACGCTGCCAAACACTGCACAAACTGATCTCTCGTATTTTGAATTTCAGGCCGCAAGAGCCCGAATCGAAACAGAGACGATTGGCGCTTTCCTTCCTCAGGACCTGAACTTCGACCTCAATGGCACAGTGAGCTTTTCCAAAGGGTGTTACACCGGCCAAGAGATCATTGCTCGCCTGCACTATCGCGGCACCCCGAAGCGCCGTTTACACAGCGCATCGACAACCAAAGAAGTGAGCCCGGGACAGGTGCTCCGTGATGCGGAGGGTCAAGCAGTCGGCAGCGTCGTCAATGTCTGGCCCCATCAAGTGCTCATCGAGCTGAAGCCTGATGCGGCGGCGGGGATCGTGTATCTAGACAACACAGACTCCACATTGAACGAGATCGCGCAATGCCATGATCACGGGGGCACCTCCTAAACCTCGACTGCGGCATCCGCGCAAGCTGAACACCTCTCAAGGCCGGTCACAGCGACCAGTCAATCGCACCGCGCCCCTGGTCCATAAGAAATCGATTGGCCGCGCTGAAGTGTCGACACCCCAAGAACCCTTTGTGCGCTGACAAGGGTGACGGATGAGGTGCTCTCAAGACGCAATGACGGTCCGAGTCAATCGCCGCGCCCTTGCGCTGCGCCTGCGCACCCCACAGCAAAAAAACCGCCGGCTGCTGCTGGGCATTGATAGCCGCTATCACGGCATCGGTAAAAAGCTCCCAACCCTTCCCTTGATGCGAGCCCGCAACACCCCTTTCAACCGACAGCACGCTATTGAGTAACAACACCCCCTGGTCTGCCCACTTCGTAAGATCTCCGCTTGAAGGAATCGTGCACCCTAGGTCATCTTGTAATTCCTTAAAGATGTTTTGTAGCGAGGGCGGCACGCGCTGATCGCCCCTCACCGAAAAACTCAGGCCATGTGCTTGCCCCGGACCGTGATACGGGTCTTGCCCTAGGATCACTACCTTCACTTTCTCTGGGGGCGTGGCTTCCAATGCAGCAAAAAACTCGCGGCCTGGGGGATAGATCTCTTTGCCTGCCGCTTTTTCGCGTCTCAGAAATAATCCGAGCTCTTGCATGTAATCAGCCGTAAATTCCTGCCTGAGCAGAGAGAGCCATTCCTCGCGAAGGTCTGGCGCCTTGGTCATGGGCGCGGGCCCAGAACTTAGCAAATCACCCATCCAGCTTTCCTCGTGGAGGATTCCGATAGCGAGCGCGATTCATCAAGCCCTGACCCGACACCAACAGTACGCCCAACCAAACCAAGGCAAACGACAAAGCGGTGACGCTATCGATGGTCTCACCCAGTAAAGTCTGCGCGACCAACAGTTGCAGAGTCGGGCCCAGGTAGGATGTGAGCCCTACCACATTGAGCGGCAGTAGCCGGGAGGCGGCGATATACGTCAGGAGTGGCGCTGTCGTAAAGACGCCCGCCAACATTAAAACGCATCCACCTTGAGACCGTGCTGCCCCATCCACGCGCCGCCAGTGAGCCACAGCCATCCAAGCGCGAACGGCGCCATGCACAACGTTTCGATAAAGAGGCCTTGTATGGTGTCTGCTTCGATCTTCTTCCGCATCGCGCCATACAGCGCAAAGCTGCTGGATACGACGAGGGAAATCCAGGGCAGACTCCCATACGACAACACCTGTACCAATACCGCACACACTGCCAGCGCTACTGCAATGCGTTGCGCCAAGCCCAATGTTTCCTTGAAAACGAGCCTGCCCACCATGATGGTGAGCAAAGGCAACATGAAGTAACCGAGGCTCGCTTCGGTGGCTTTGCCAGCGGATACTGCATAGACGAACACCCCCCAATTGAGGCTCAGCAGTACAGCCCCCAGAACGCTCCATAGCAGCGTTTTGGATTGTTTCAGCAGAGTCCATGTGGCGCCTAAACGACCCGCAAAGACGAGCACCAATGTCGCGACAGGGAGACTCCAGAGTGCGCGATGCGCAACAACGTCAGCGGCACTGACAGGTGCTGTCTCAATCCAGTAGAGCGCCGACACACCCCAAATGATATTGGCAATGACCGCGAGACTCAGGCCTCTCCGCAGTTGTTGAGATGAGACTTCCAATCACGACTCCCGTGGCGACACAACTCGGCGGCAAGCGCCATTCAGCGAGGCGGCAGGTTACACCAATATTCCACTCGTGATGGACTGGTTACTCCATCATTTAGCACGGTGCATGCCATGAACTGTTAGCCTATGAACAATGCAACACCACGTGACGTCAATAACCCATCCCGTTAAGCCGCTCCGCCCCGTTCTCGTTGCGCTCGCGTATTGCTGCCTACTCGCAACATCGCCACTCCTGTCGGGCAGCGCTGCGGCACAAATAGCTGACCCAAGGTCACCGCTACCCCCCCACAGCCGTCAGTGGCAAAACGCAATCGGTCATTTACAAGTGCCTATCAGCCGATTGGAAGGCGGCCGGCGACGTCATTTTATCGAGCACTGCTCCGCCACAAGCGTCACGCCCGGACCTTTCCCGCTTTTCCTCACCGCGTGGCATTGCCTCGATGGCTACGAATCGCTACTCGAACCAATCTTACTCGTCACCAACCACGGGCCGACCTTGCCCTTGCGCTTGTTAGATAGCGGAGGGTCCATGACCGCGGACTGGGCGGTGATGCAAGCAATGGAGCCTGTCGACGATCTTCAATGGATTCCTCTAGGCAAAGAGCCATTGCTAAGCGGTGCCCCAGTCAGCGCCGCCGGGTTCGCCCCGGTACTGATGGAATCATTCGATCCACGGGGGAGGGAATCCGCGAAGCGGCAACTGCTCGTCCATGCCGCGTGCGAGGTTACCGACGCCGATACCGTTCCACAGATTTCAAATTGCGTGGCACATCGTGGTGCGTCTGGGGGAGCGATCTTATCCAGAACAGAGAGCGGAAGCGTCAGACTATCGGGCGTGATTTCAGCGGGCGATAGCCAAACCATGGTGCTGTATTACCCTACTGCACCGCTAGTCGAGCGCCTCCAGTCCATCAGGTAAGTCTGGAGCCGCCTGACGAGTGGGCGGTGGCGCGCCAATATGTTGCGCGCCTCTCTCGGCCGCCAGCTCAACCTGTTTTTGTCGCTCGGTAAATCGCGATAGCTGATCGGGCGTCAATTGCTCATAGCAGCGCGGACAAGAGACACCTTTGCGATACTGCATCGATTTTTTATCTTCCTCGGTAATGGGGTGACGACAGGCGTAGCACTGGTCGTAGCGGCCCTTTCTGAGTTGGTGATCCACCGCAACCCGCGAGTCAAAAACAAAGCACTCACCCTGCCAATGCGAGCACTCCTCCGGGACCTCCTCTAGATATTTGAGTATGCCGCCCTGCAGGTGCCAGACCTCGTCAAACCCTTCAGACACAAGAAAAGACGTCGACTTTTCGCAGCGAATTCCGCCTGTGCAAAACATTGCGATCTTGCGGTGCTTTTTGGGATCCAGGTTTTCTTTCGCCCACCCCGGAAAATCACGAAAGCTCTCTGTTTGAGGATTGACAGCCCCTCGAAAGGTCCCGATCGCCACCTCGTAATCATTACGAGTATCAATCACTAGGCACTCAGGGTCCTCCAGCAGGGCATTCCACTTTTCAGGCGTCGCGTAGCGCCCCACGCAGACAGTTGGATCCACATCATCGACCCCCATCGTGACAATTTCCCGTTTGAGTTTCACCTTCATCCGGTGGAATGGCGTATCGATATGATGAGATTCCTTCCAATCGAGGTCTGCAAGCCGCCGGTCGGAACGCAACCACGTGATCACCGAATCTATCCCCGCGCGAGAGCCAGCGATGGTGCCGTTGATGCCCTCACGAGCGAGTAGCAGCGTGCCTTTCACTCCCGCCTCGCAACAGCGCTGTAACAGCGGCTCTCTCAGTTCGACGTAATCGTCCAGCCGGACAAAGCGGTATAAGGCGGCTACAACTCGGTCTGGCGGGGTATCGTTCTCGGTCATTTGCCCGTGCCACCCCGACAATCCGGCGAGTCCGGTGCCACGCCTGTATTTTCCCACTCCTCGGGGGTATAGGTGTGCAACGCCAAAGCATGAACAGGACCCTTGAGCCACTCTGCCAACACCGCATAGACGGACTGATGGCGGCGGACGCTACGCTCACCTTCAAAGGACGCCGTGACCAGCGTCACTTTGAAGTGGGTCTCGGAGTCGCGAGGCACATTATGCCGATGACTTTCGTTTTCAACGCGCAGCAGACTGGGATTAAAAGCGGCCTTCAGGGCCGAAGTGATGTCGCTTTCTACGGTCATGTCAGTTATCTACGTTCGTTTCCGATTTCTATGATTGCGTCAATTTTTTTACACTACGCCGTGATATTTTACGACGAATCCGAACAGACATCCCTCCTAGATCACCCTCGATATGAATGACGCGTCTGACAATCCAGAGCAACTGCCCCCGGCACCCCTGTGGCGGCACGTCTTTGCGATGCTTTACGACACACTTCTTGTCGTGCCTCTTTTCATGGCTGCGGCTGCAGTTTGGGTAGCGATATTGGGGCCCACCGAATCTATCGAAAAACCAGCCGTTCCAGCAGCGCTCCAGTGGGCAAGCTGGACAGTGATATTGGTCGCTTTTTTCGGCATTTTCTGGCGGCGAGCAGGTCAAACGTTGGGGATGCAGGCCTGGAGAATCAAGCTCTTATCTGAATCATCTGAACCACTATCTTGGCATCGCGTTATCGTGAGAGTGCTCGGTGCTCTGATGGCCGCACTCCCCTTTGGTCTTGGCTATCTCTGGCGCTATGTGCCGCCGCACAGACGTTACTGGCACGATACTTGGTCCAAGACTCATCTCGTCCTAGTCCCCAAACGCGATCAGTGACGAATGGATGACCCATGTGCAGCTCAGTCGCCTTCAGCAACGCCGCGGTGCACCCCTAGGATCGGCGCCAGAGCAACCAGATACCAGCGAACCAGCAGAGCGCGATCGGTGCGCACGCCGCCGCAAGGGGCGCGTAACCAAAGATGAGACTCGCGGGGCCTAGGAAGTCTTGGCTAATCCGGAACACCACGCCCACGATAACGCCAACAAAGACCCTCGCACCCATAGTGCCTTGGCGGAGCGGGCCGAAGATAAAGGACATCGCGACCAACACCAACCCCACGGTGGCCAACGGCTGCAATACCTTCCGCCAGAAGGCCAACTCGATATCAACAAACACCATGCCTTGTTGCTTGAGGTATTGCGCGTAGGGCCAGAGCTGAGTCAGTGGCAGCGTCTCGGGAGCCACCACATCCAAAGTCAGGAGTTGAGGTGTAATCTCGGTTTCCCAACGCCGCAAAGTAAGGCTCTCCGTCTCGGTCCGGTCACCCTCAAGACGCGTAGTGTGAACCTGCTCCAAAAGCCAGTGATCGCCTGCATGGGTCGCCCGCTCTGCCACCAATGTCTCTGCGAGTCGGCGCTCCTCGTTGAAGGTGAGCAGTGTGACGCCATAGGCCACGCCCCCTCGCTGCACAGCATCAACATGAACAAAAGTATTTCCATCACGATTCCAAGCCCCAAACCGGCCTGCAACAGAAGACTCTGAGCGCTGCGCCAACGCTCGGTAACTCATTGCCAACTGCTCTGTGTGAGGCGCTACAAATTCGCCCACCCCGAACCCCAGCGCGGCAACAAGCAGGGCCGGTTTCAGTGCCATAGCCGCCATCCTGAACATCGACACACCTGCAGCCCGTATCACGACCAGCTCGCTGGTCGTTGCCAGCCGACCCAAACCAACCAGCACACCAATCAGTGCAGCAAAAGGGACGAACTCGTGGAACCGTCGCGGCAGCGTATATCCCACGTAGATCAGTATGTCGCTAAACCCGTAGCCATCCCTCATATCATCTGTTTCGTCGACGATCGAAGTGAGCGCATCGAGCCCGACGAGAAGCATCAGCACGCCTATTGTCGCCACCAACACGCCGCGTCCGACGTACCAGTCGAACTTAGACACCGTGGCGCCCCTTCCAACGCTTGGTGATCCTTTCCCGTTGCAACAGTAATAAACCGAGCAGCGCGAACCCCCCGTGAACCAGAACTATGAAGCCCGGACCGTCGCCATTTTCAATCGACCCGCGCCCCTGAGTTAGTCCCAGAAAGTAAAGCAACAACACGACCATGGCAGGGCCCAGCTTGGCATATCGCCCCCTCCGCGCATCTGTAGGGCTGAGCGCTAGTGCGATTAACGCAATTGACGGCACCATCAGGGGCAGTGAAAGCCGCCACCATAATGCACCTTGCATCTGAGGATCCGGGCTGCGCAATAACACCTCCGTCGCAATCGCATCAACCTTGCCAGTGCGCCGGAGGCTGTTCTGAGATTCGGGAATGAGTTCGCCGTACCGGGAAAAAGTGATCTCCTCGAGTGCCAGCGCACCAGGCTCGCCCTGATACCGGCTGCCGCCGCGCAACTCAAGATAACGGCGGCCACTATTCTCCTCAAAGACAATCTCACCCTGTTCAGCGAAGGTCGCCGTAAAACCTTCACCTCCCGCTGTCGACTGACGCTCGAATACAAAAATGTTGTACATTAGCCCGTCGTCGTCAATGCGCTCCGTGTAGGTCACGTAATTACCGCGACGTTGTTTGCGAAAGCGGCCTTCGTTAAGGAGGTGGAGGCCTTCGGCAGACCGCGGGTTATCCAATAAAATCTGCGCTCGTGCTGAGCCCTCTGGCGCGAGGTATAGCGACAGTATTGCCACCCCAATCATCACAATCACAGCCGGCACCATGACATAACCCGCCAGTTTGCTGGGCCCGATTCCGCAAGCCCGCAGAACCACCATCTCGCTGTCAGCGTACAGGCGACCCAGACTCAGAAGAATCCCGATGAACAGGCCCAGCGGCAGGATCATTTCAAAGAAACCAGGTAGCTTGAAGAGCATGATGGGCAACAAAACATCACCCGTGAGCGAACCCACAGCCGCTTCTGCGAGATAACGGATAAAACGCCCCGCAAAAACAACCAAAAAAAGCACCACGCTCACCGCCAGCGCGTGGAGCAGGATGTCCCGTGTGAGATAGCGAAGGATGCGCATTAAATCAGAAACTTTGGTCAGAACAGGTTATTTCGTTCACCGCCACAGCATCATACACTAGCGCCCTTCTTGCACATGCACGGCATTTTCGGAAATCACTATGGCCCCACTGAGTATCACTGCGCGAACGATAAGCTCACCAGAGCAAACAAAGACCCAGGCTCTTGTCCTGCTTCTCCCAGAGCGGAAAACCCTTCATCAAGACGTCAAAGCGCTCGACGCTCAACTGGGCGGCACGATCAGCCGATCGATCAAGCTCGGTGACTTCACAGGTAAGGCAGCATCCACACTCTGGCTACCTGGCTCAGCCGGTGCGCAGCGCGTCCTCTTGGTGGGATGTGGCGACGCATCGACCATCACCGCCGCCGCGGCTCAAAAAATCAGCGAAGTGGCCGCCAAGGCGTTGGTTGCCAGCCCCGCCGTCGACGCGATCATCACGCTGCACGCACTCGCAGCCAAGCTCAGCGCCCCGAGCACACTGATCGAACAGCTCAGCCTGCAACTGAGTTTGGCGCACTACCAATACAGCCAGACATTGAACCAGCGTAAAAAACCGACGAGAGCGCTCAAACGCGTGACACTTGCGGCGGGCGGGACCTGTAGCCTCGGGAAAGCCAAAGCGGCCGTTAAAATGGGTAGCGCAACCGGCCAGGGCGCCAATCTGACCCGGGAACTGGTCAACCTCCCCGGCAATATTTGCACGCCCAAATTTCTGGCCAGCGAAGCGCGCCGCCTCGCTCGCAACCACAAGAACATCACCACCTCGGTGCTTGATGAGAAAAAAATGGCCGAACTGGGTATGCATTCCTTGCTATCAGTTGGCAACGGTTCCGAGCAGCCCTCGCAACTGATCGTGATGAAATATCAGGGTGGCGCGAAAAGTGACCGACCATACTGCTTGGTCGGCAAAGGCATCACGTTTGATACCGGCGGCATCAGCCTGAAACCTGGCGCCAAGATGGACGAGATGAAATTCGACATGGGCGGAGCGGGCTCAGTCTTCGGCGCGCTGCATGCCGCAGCGGCGATGGAGCTCCCGATCAACATTGTGGGCGTCATTGCGGCGGCCGAAAACATGCCGAGCGGACGCGCGACCAAGCCCGGTGATGTCGTGACTAGCATGTCAGGCAAAACCATCGAAATACTGAATACCGATGCGGAGGGCAGACTGGTGCTGTGTGACGCGCTGACCTACGTGGAGCGTTTCTCCCCAATGGAGGTTGTAGATATCGCAACCCTAACCGGCGCCATCATTGTGTCACTGGGTCAGGAAGCCACCGGTATTTTTTCAAACGACGACCGATTGGCCGAAAGCCTGCTGGCTGCAGGCGAGAGAAGTCACGACCGCGGCTGGCGCTTCCCGATCTGGGAGGAGTATCACAAACAACTTAACAGCCAGTTCGCAGACTTGGCCAACATTGGCACCGGCGGCGCCGGGAGTATCACTGCGGCCTGCTTCCTGTCCCAATTTGCCGAATCGTATAAGTGGGCACACCTTGATATCGCAGGCACTGCGTTCCGCGGCTCACCCAAGGGCGGTACCGGCAGGCCCGTACCCCTGTTGATGCAGTACCTCAGAGATCGCGCCGGGACTTTGTGACTCAGGTCGACTTTTATGTATTGCCCAAGGATGGGAGCCTGACATTAGCCCAGGCGATCGGACGCATCGCAGAAAAAGCGGTGAGCAAAGGGCATCGGGTTTTTATTCACGCCGCGGATAAAACTGAGGCGGCGGACATTCAACGCGGGCTGTGGACCTTTCGACCACAGAGTTTCCTACCCAGTGCCTTGCTTGAATCGCATGATGAGGAACCGGTAGCAATTGGCTGGGCAGAGCCCGGGCTGGACCATGATGACGTGTTACTCAATGTCACTGGCGCTGTCCCGGGTTATTTTTCGCGTTTTCGAAGACTCGCAGAGATCGTGCCGCAGGATGAAGCTAAACTAGCGGCATCGCGGGATGCATGGCGATTTTACAGAGACCGCGGCTACCCCCTCGCCAAGCATGATCTATAGCTGCTGACGATTTCCAACAAGGCAATAACTAGCGTGACCATGGATAAAAATTTCTCCCCCGCCGACATCGAGTCTCGCTGGTACGAGCAGTGGGAATCTGCTGGCTACTTCACCCCGTCAGGAGAGGGCCCCGCATACTGCATTCCCATACCGCCGCCGAACGTGACGGGCACGCTGCATATGGGGCACGGTTTCCAGCAAGCCATCATGGATGCTCTCATTCGCTATCACCGTATGCGCGGACACAACACGCTTTGGCAGGTAGGTACCGATCACGCTGGGATCGCCACGCAAATGGTCGTCGAGCGGCAGCTTGAAGCGGAGGGAATAACCCGAGAGAGCCTTGGCCGAGAGGCCTTCATTGATCGCGTATGGGAGTGGAAAGAGCAGTCAGGTGGCGCCATCACACAACAGTTACGGCGCCTTGGCACATCGCCAGACTGGAGTCGCGAGCGATTCACCATGGATCCCGGCCTGTCAGAGGCCGTTCAGCAGGTCTTCATCTCGCTATACGAGCAGGGCCTGATATACCGAGGCCATCGTTTGGTTAATTGGGACCCACAATTCCTGACCGCAATATCCGACCTTGAAGTGGTCCAAGAAGAAGAGACCGGCTCCCTGTGGCATTTGCGCTACCCCCTCAGCAGTGGCGAGGGTCATCTGGTTGTCGCCACAACACGACCTGAAACGATGCTAGGTGATACTGCGGTAGCGGTGCACCCTGACGATGATCGGTATCGCCACCTGATTGGCCAGACCATTGACCTGCCCCTGACGGAGCGCGTCATTCCCATTATTGGCGATGATTACGTTGATCCTGAGTTCGGCTCGGGTTGCGTCAAAATCACTCCCGCCCACGACTTCAATGATTACGCTATGGGTGAGCGGCATGACCTGCCCACAATCAACATCCTGACCGCAGAAGCGCGTATCAATCGGGAGGCGCCCGAGCGCTTTCAGGGACTCGACCGGTTCGAGGCCCGCGCGCAGGTCGTTGCCGAATTCGAATCACTCGGTCTGTTGGAAAAGATTGAAGCGCACACATTAAAAGTACCGAGGGGTGACCGATCAGGCGCGGTCATCGAACCATGGCTGACCCCACAGTGGTATGTCGACGCGAAAAAACTAGCTGAACCTGCCATCGCCGCGGTTGAAACAGGGGCAATTCAGTTTGTCCCAAAGCAATGGGAAAACACCTACTTCGCGTGGATGCGGGACATTCAAGATTGGTGCATCAGTCGCCAGTTGTGGTGGGGCCATCGAATACCAGCCTGGTACGACACGGAGGGCAATGTTTACGTTGGCGCTTCCGAAGAAGACGTGCGAGCGCGCCACAATCTTGGGGACGCATTGCTGCTACAGCAAGACGAAGACGTGCTCGACACATGGTTTTCATCGGCTTTGTGGACCTTTTCCACCTTGGGTTGGCCGGAAGGTAATGATGATCTGAAGGCCTTTCATCCTGCCTCGGTGCTCGTGACCGGGTTCGACATTCTTTTCTTCTGGGTGGCACGCATGATCATGATGTCGCTCCACTTTATGGAAGAGGTGCCCTTTCACACCGTGTATGTGCACGGACTGGTCCGAGACGGGGAAGGACAGAAGATGTCCAAATCAAAGGGCAACGTGTTGGACCCGATCGATCTCATCGACGGCATCGAGCTGGAAGCGTTGGTCACCAAACGAACCGCCCATCTTATGCAGCCGCAACTGGCGGCGAAGATCGAAAAAGCGACGCGCAAACAATTTCCAGACGGCATTCCCGGTTACGGCACGGACGCGTTGCGCTATACCTTCTACTCGCTAGCGTCGACAGGGCGCGACATCAAATTCGACATAGGTCGAATGGAGGGTTACCGCAACTTCTGCAACAAAATCTGGAACGCGTCGCGCTATGTGCTGAGTCATACAGCAGATCATGATTTATCCGCAGCAGACGCGTCACCTTCGCTGGCCGATCTGTGGATAAAAAGCCGCCTCCAGGCGACGCTCGCGCAGATTGAGGAAGCCTACGACAGTTACCGCTTCGATCTCGCGTCTCAAGCGCTTTACGATTTTATCTGGAATGAGTTCTGTGACTGGTATCTGGAGCTCTCCAAGCCAGTGCTTTGGGATGACACCGCCGACCCCGCAGAGCAACTGGCAGCGCGACAGACCCTGATCACAGTGCTAGAGCAGTCTCTCAGAATGCTGCACCCTTTTATGCCCTTCCTCACAGAGGAAATATGGCAGACAGTTGCTCCCCTCGCCGGCCAGCCTGGCGAGAGCATCATGCTAGCTCCCTGGCCAGCGAGGCGTCCTGATCAGACTGACACCAGCGCTGAGCAAGAAATCGAGTGGCTCAAGCAAATCATCATTGGCATTCGCACCATCCGATCCGAGGCTAACATTCCGCCTGGCAATGAACTCCCTGTTTTTGTCGTCCACGCCACAGCTCTCGACACAGAGCGCTTGCAGCGCAATGAGGCCTATCTGGGGCGGCTCGCGAAAGTCAGCAGCATCACAATCCTTGGGGCTGAAGACGAAGTCCCAGTTAGCCTTATGGCACTCTGTGGCGAATTAGAAATCAGAGTCCCAATGGCAGGCGTTATCGACGTCGACGCGGAGCTGTCGCGGCTGGACAAAGAGCTCGAGAGGCATGAACAGGAACTTGCCAAGCTCTCTGGAAAGCTCTCAAACCAAGCCTTCGTGGATAGAGCACCTACCGAGATTGTAAATGCTGAGCGAGAAAAATTAGCGCAAACTGAAACAGCGCTGAGCACCTTACAGAGGCAGCGAAGTCAAATTGAGGAGTTGCGTTCTGGTTGAAGCCCTGATACACCTATTCCCCATAATAATTCTAACGTGGTGGAATCAGTTATGTCAGACCGCCAGACGGGAACCGTCAAGTGGTTCAACAACGCCAAGGGCTTCGGCTTTATCACCATGGCCGACCGGCCTGATGATATTTTTGTTCACTTCCGCGCGATCCAGGGGGATGGATACCGTAGTTTGAATGAAGGCCAAGAAGTCGAATTCAAACTAGTGGAAGGCCCCAAGGGCCTGCAGGCGGAAGAAGTCACCAAACGCCAATAGCCT
>Ga0213859_10000872_pt1 | contig 13649 bp, 11 predicted proteins | sample PICome_2_FD_160133 | JGI IMG/M metagenome (GOLD analysis project Ga0213859, IMG submission 160133) | Coastal seawater microbial communities near Pivers Island, North Carolina, United States - PICO304 | ecosystem: Environmental > Aquatic > Marine > Coastal | place: USA: North Carolina... | reverse complement strand
ATACTTTGGTTAAATGGCAGAATAGATATTTGTTATTCATAAAAAAAACAAATATTTGGTAGATATAGCTCAGTAGGTAGAGTGTCAGGTTGTGGCTCTGAATGACACGGGTTCAAATCCCGTTATTTACCCTTTACCTTATCCTTTTTTATTTATTTATAATGTTTAAATATTTTCAAAAATTTATTCATTTTACAAAAAATATCTTTATTAAATCTAAAATTAGTTTATATAAAATATATTCTAAAATATTTCATATAAAGATAAAATATGACGTAGTACTAGATGATTTTAATGTATCTCATTTAAATAAATTAACATTAAAGATTGCTAAAAAAAATAATGTTGCAAATACATTGGAATTTAATAATTTAATTGATAATATATTTTCTAATTATAAAGATTTTTTAAATACGAATTTTAATGTTAAACCTGCATTTCGTGATAAAGGATTGGTTTTTGAGGTTTTGAATGTGATGCATAGTTTACCTTTATCTGCTGTGATACCAATATCTTCTATATTTTTTGAAATTTCAAAAAACAAAAATTTATTGTCTGTAATTTCAGGTACCTCTATTAATATAATTGTAGAAATATGGTTTCATGATGAAGTTGCTGATATTTTGTCTAAAAAAACTATATATTCAGACAATTTTGATATAATTTATTTCTATGAGATTTTGCCTGTTATAAGAAATCAGATTATTGCATCTATTTTAACTACATTTCAAAATTATGAAATTAATAATGTTGTAATGTTAAGTATTACTTTTATTTAAATAGTGTATCAAAATGTCATTAAAAAAACAACAGTATATTTCACAAAAGTTTTTAGAAAAATTCAACGATAATAATAACTATAATTTGTCTAATTCTATATTATTTGCAGATATTGAAACAGTTTTAATTAATGGTATTCATCAGCCTATTGCTTTTGGATACTGTGATATTGAAGGTAAAGTCTTTAATACTTTTATTGTTTCTCCAAATTCTAGAAGTATTAAAGATGATTTTTTAAAAATATTTCGTAATTTTATTCATTCTGTTACCAATGCTACAATATTTTTTCATAATTTAAGTCATTTTGATGGATATTTGATTCTAAAAATTTTATATGATATTGTTCCTGCAGATGAAATTGAATTTATAGAAAAAAATAATAAAATATATCAAATTACATATGATACTCTTACAATTAAAGATTCTTTTTTACTTTTACCTGAATCTTTAAAAAAATTATCTCATAGTACAAATAAATATTACAAAAAATCTGAGTTTAAATATGAAAATATTACAGATATTTGGTATAAAAAGCCTTTTCTTGTTAAAGTATTATTAAAAAACGATATTTTATCTTTATGGGAGAGTTTTACAATATTATCAAATATTTTTAAAAAAAATTTTAATGTCAACATAACTGTTTTTCTTTCTTTGCCCTCAATAACATTAAGTATATTTTTAAATCAATTTTATGAAAAAGAATTGATTTTTAAAAATAATAAAGGAGCACATGATTTTTTTAGAAGAAGTTATTTTGGAGGTACAACAGAATTATATCAACCTTATTTAAAAAATGGGTTTTATTATGACGTTAATAGTTTATACCCTACAGTAATGTCATTAGATATTCCTTTACAACCTTGTTGTTTTAAAAGAATTAATTTTCAATTTAATTTGTCCAATTTTTTTGGGTTTTTAGAGGTTAGAATAATAACACCTATAAAAATTACAAATCCTTTCTTATTAGTAAAAACTTCTGATGATAAGGTGATTGAACCTCGAGGGGATTGGACAGGTGTTTATTTTTCAGAAGAATTGAAATTAGCTATTAGTTTAGGGTATAGAATAAAAGTTTGTAAAATGTACGGTTTTAAACGGGGTAAAATTTTTAAGGAATACATTAATTTACTTTATAAAATAAAAAAATTATGTTCCGCAAATATACCGATTTATAAAATAAGTAAATTATTATTAAATTCTTTGTATGGTAGATTTGGCATGTATCCTATAAAAGACGAGAAAAAGGTTGTTTCATTTGAGACGTTATTTGAATTAAAAAGTACAAAAATTATTAATGAAATAATACCACTAGATAATAATAATTTTTTTGTAAATTGTAGTGATAAAAAATTGGAGAAAAATATAAATAAATCTTTAAAAAAAGAAAAAGATCTTGGATTGGATTATACAAATACTGCAGTTCAAGTTGCTTCTTGTGTTACTTCTTATGCCAGAATATTTATGTATCGATATAAAAATTTACCTCATAATTTTTGTTATTATTCTGATACTGATTCCGTTTTTATGGTGAAGAAATTTTCTAATTTTTTTATTAATTCTGATTTTGGTAAATTTAAATATGTTGATAGAATAAAGTTTGCTTATTTTGTTGCTATTAAAAATTATATTTATTTATCAAACAATAATGTAAAAAATTTAAGAGTAAAAGGAGTTAAGGTTAATGAACAAAAAAGTTTAACTAGTAAAGTGTTTTATGATAAATTACGAGATGGTATGTCAAATAATATTGTTAGTATTGTACGAATCGATTTTTTCGTAAAAAATTTAAAACAATTCTTAATTTTTCAACGAAAAAGTATTTTGAAATTTAAAATACGTTTTCTTAAACGTAATAAAACCTTTTGATATATACAGTTTTCATAGTAGCATAGATATAGAGCAATCTCAATTAAATCAAGACCGGTAGGTTGTTGATGATATGTTAAAAAGAATTTTTGAGTAGCATTTTAAACTATTTTTTTCATTTTCGTTTTATCATATACATTTTAAAGGATTCGAACCTTTCTACGATTATATCAAAAAATGTTTATTCATATTGACCTATAAGTCCATAAGTACTTATTGGGTTCCACAGGATACTAAAATAGTGTTTTTTGGTGCCTATTATTAATCATCAAATACTTATATTTTATTTGATGTTAAATTTATGAATTATTTTTAACAATAGTTTCCTCTATTAAATTGAGTACGTTATGGGTAATATTTTTAATATATTGTAAGTTCAAGTCTTACCTCAATTATTTATTAGATTATAATGAAATATTTCAATACAAAAATTTTGTGTGATGCGCCTGTTCATTGGCAAACTTCTTTTAATGAACCTGCTTCACCTACAATGGAAGGCATTATCGAATTTCATAATCATTTAATGGTTATTCTCTCTTTTATAGCATTATTTGTGGCTTGGATGCTTATTACTTGTTTACAATTTTATTTAGATTTTGATAATGATGCTAAACCTGAAATGTTTACACATTCTCCAGATTTAGAAATTGTTTGGACATCTCTCCCAGCAATAATTTTATTGATATTATCTGTGCCCTCATTTGCACTTTTATATTCAATGGATGAAATTGTTGACCCTGCAATTACAATAAAGGCGGTGGGGCATCAATGGTATTGGAGTTATGAACATTCAGATTATATTACTTGTTTACCTGAAAAAAATACGTTAAAATATAATTGTTATATGTTAACTTTAGACGGATTACCTAATAATGAAGGTTATTTTCGATTATTAGAAACAAATAAAAGGTTAGTATTGCCTACAAAAACTCATATAAGAATATTAGTTACTGCTGCCGATGTTTTACATAGTTGGACAGTTCCTTCATTTGGAGTTAAAGTAGACGCGTGTCCAGGTAGATTAAATCAAGCAAGTGTTTTTATTTCGGAGTGGTTTATTTTTTGGTCAATGTAGTGAAATTTGTGGAGTAAATCATGCATTTATGCCGATAGCTCTTTTAGCTGTAGAAATGAATAATTATACTCCTCATATTTTTTCAGAAGAACTTGTATAATACATTTATATTTTAATCTTCAACAATTTTTGGTTTTAATTGGTTCGAATCCAATTTGAAGATATTTTTTAAGATTATAAAACATAAAAGTTTTTATTATTTTAATAATTTTAACTATTACAATAAGAGTTTGATCCTGGCTCAGAATGAACGCTAGTAATATGCTTTATACATGCAAGTTGAATGTTATCTATAAAAAAGGTATCATAGCAAACGGGTGAGTAATATGTAGAATTTTACCTTTTAGTTTAGTACAAATAACGGTTTAAAAATATTATTTATTTTTTAAACTTAATAATTTTTATTATAAATACTAAATAGCTATTATAAAAAATAAAAAGGCATATAAATTATTATTCTATGTCGCTGAAAGATAAATCTGCATAAGATTAGGTAGTTGGTAGTAAAAAAGACTCCCAAGCCGTTGATCTTTAGTTGATCTTAGCGGATGATCAACCACACTGGAACTGAGATAAGGTCCAGGCTAAATTTTTGGCCAGCAGTAAGGAATATTGGACACTGAACGAAAGTTTGATCCAGCAATATTACTTGAATGAAGACAGCTTTTTTTGGTTGTAAAATTCTTTTATTAATATATGATTATGCCATTATTTAATGAATTAGTCCCGGCTAATCTCGTGCCAGCAGCCGCGGTAATACGGGAGGGGCAAGCGTTATTCAGAATGACTGGGCGTAAAGGGTTCGTAGACGGTATAGTAAGTTATTTGTCAAATATTAAAGCTTAACTTTAATTAAACAATTAAAACTGCTTTACTTTGAGTTTTGTACAGAAGAATAGAATTTCGTGAGTAAAGGTGACATTTGTAAATTTACGAAGGAATATCAGAAGTGAAGACGATTCTTTAGTAATAACTGACGTTGAGGAACGAAAGCGTAGGTAGCAAACAGGATTAGATACCCTGGTAGTCTACGCCGTAAACACTGAGTGCTAGGATTCAAAATGTTTTTTGGATCTTTTAAGTTAACACGTTAAGCACTCCGCCTGAGGAGTATAATCGCAAGGTTGAAACTCAAAGGAATTGACGGGGGCCTATACAAGTGGTGGAGCATGTGGTTTAATGCGATAATACGCGCGAAACCTTACCAGTTTTTGAATATTAAATATTGATTATTTATAACAATAATCTATTAGATTAAATTATTGTTTTTAAAAGTTTTTCTTATTTTTCAATTCTAATTTTTAATTGCAATTAAGAAACATTCGAAATATTTTAATACAGGTGTTGCACGGCTGTCGTCAGTTCGTGTCGTGAGATGTTTGGTTTATTCCTTTAACGAGCGTAACTCTTCTCTTTAATATAATACTTTATGAATAATAACTGGTTGTAAGTTGTTATTTTAATGTTTTAAAGATACGGTCTATTATAAGTAGAAAGAAGGTGGGAATGACGCCAAGTCACTGTGGCCCTTATAAACTGGGCTACACACGTGCTACAATGAAAATTACAGAAAGATACAAAAATGTAAATTTAAGTTAATCTTGAAAAATTTTTTTAGTTCGGATTGTAAGCTGCAACTCGCTTACATGAAGTTGGAATCACTAGTAATCGCAAATCAGAATGTTGCGGTGAATTTGTACTCTGGCCTTGTACACACCGCCCGTCACATGCAGGGAATTTGTTTTACTTGAAAAATTTTATTGTTAAAAAGTTTTTGGATTTGTAACTTTTAAAGTTTAAACTAACTTTTATAACCATAAACTTTTATTGAGGAATAAGTAACTTGTATGAAGTCGTAACAAGGTAGCCGTACGGGAACGTGCGGCTGGATAATATAATGTAGTTCATTTATTTCAAATATCCTGATGAAAATTGTTTTTTAAGCGGAATAGTTCAGTTGGTCAGAACGTTGGAATCATAATCCAAATGTCGGGAGTTCAAGTCTCTCTTTCGTTAAATAATTGAATTTAGGTGATTTTATTATCTAAAATTGTCAGTTATTAATTAAATATTTTTATTTTTTAAAGTTATAAAAAGCAATAAGTGAATGCCTATAACATCAAAAATCAAACGGACGTTAGTATAACGAAATTTTATAACGAGTATTATGTATGCTGAGAGTTATAAGTTTCCGTAATAGAAAACTAATCTTTTTTAATTAAGATTTTTAATGTACAACTTAATTCATTAAGATCATTGTACATTAATTTAAATTTTTAGTGAACTGAAACATCTAAGTAACTAAAAAAGAAATCAAACGAGATATTGTAAGTAGTGGCGAACGAACATAATATAGACAACCGGTTATTTGATTTTTTTCTTGAATAATTTAGCCAGAGAAGGTACCATAATTTTGTAGCCCTGTAAAAAAAAAATCTAATAATTTATTAAGTAGAACAATACACAATTTGTTTGAATATTGGAGTACCACCTTCAAAGTCTAAACTATTTTTGATGATTTATAGTGAAAAGTACCGTAAGGGAAAGGTGAAATAAAATTTTCGAATTTGAAATAATATCTGAAACTTTTTGCTAACAATCTGTTAAAGCTTTTTAAAGTGATAGCGTTCCTTTTGCATAATGAATCAATGAGTTTATTTTAGTGGCAAGCTTAAACTAATTCTAAGTGTAGGCAAAAAAAAAATGAGTCTAAAATTACATTAAGTCTCTAAAGTAATACCCGAAACTAAGTGAGCTAACCATGAACAGGTTGATAATTAAAGCGGTAACGCTTATTGGAGGACCGAACCCGTGTCTGTTGAAAAATACTGGGATGATTTGTGGTTAGGGGTGAAAGGCCAATCAAACTTAGAGATAGCTGGTTTTCTGCGAAATCTATTTAAGTAGAGCGTTTAAGTTACTTATTATTAAGGTAGAGCACTCAATAAACTAGGGGGACTTAACGTCTTACTGAATTTAATGAAACTCCAAATATAATGAGAAAAGAACTTAAGCAGACAGACTATGGGTGCTAAGATCCATATGTCGAGAGGGAAACAGCCCAGATTATTCGTTAAGGTCCTCAAAAGCAATTAAGTGAAAAAGAAAGTAAAAAAATTTAAACAATTGGTAGGTAGGCTTGGAAGCAGCCATCCTTTAAAGAAAGCGTAACAGCTCACGAATATAGTTTTTTTGCATCAAAAATGTATAGGGACTTAAATTGCTTTACCGAAACGGTAAATTATTTTATTTAAAATATTGGTAGCAGAACGTTCTGTATGTTTAAAAAGATATATGGCAACATATGTTGAAGATATCAGAATTGAGAATATTGATATAAGTAACGATAAACAATGTTAAAAACATTGTCGTCTTAAGTTTAAGGTTTATAAGGTAAGGTTAATCTTCCTTATTAAAAATATAATATATTTTTAAATACAATCGGTCCCTAAGATAATTACGAAAGTTTTAATCGATGGGTTAATAAGTTAAAATCTTATTATAATAATTAAAGTGACAAAATATAAATTTGATAATTATTAAATGGTTATAATAATTGTTTTTTAATATTTTCAAGAAATAGCTTTCATTAATATTAAACCGTACTCTAAACCGACACAGGTAAACAAATTTAGTAAATTAAGACGCTTGAGATAATTGTGTTGAAGGAACTCGGCAAAATGACTCCGTAACTTCGGGATAAGGAGTGACATTATTAGAGAAATCTTTTATTGTCGGCACAGAATCGGGGACAGCAACAGTTTAACAAAAACCTAGGTCTCTGCCAATTCGCAAGAAGATGTATAGAGACTGACGCCTGCCCAGTGCTGCAAGAATAACTTTTTAGGTATACGCTTAAAAACTAACTCCCAGTAAACGGCGGCTGTATTCTGACGGTCCAAAGGTAGCGAAATTCCTTGGCATTTAATTGGTGTCCTGCATGAATGGCGTAATGACTGTCCCACTGTCTCCAACACAAGCTCAGTGAAATTGAAATTTCCGTGAAGATGCGGAATACTTTTGGCTAGACGGAAAGACCCCGTACACCTTTACTGCTACTATACATTGCAATAAAAATTTTTATGTATAGAATAAGTAGGAGTTTTTGAAATCTTTACTTTTTAAGTAAATTGTTTAAACGTCAGTGAAATACTACTCTTAAAAATTTTTATTACTTAATATAATAATTGTTGACTATTGTATAATAGGTAGTTTGACTGGGGCGGTCGCCTCCTAAAGAGTAACGGAGGCGTGCAAAAGTAAACTTAATTCGAAAATTATCGAATTTAAAGCATAATAGTAAATGTTTGCTTGACTGTAAAATTGACAGATTGAACAGAGACGCAAGTCGGTTATAGTGATCCGGTGATTCTTTGTGGAAAGGTCATCGCTCAACGAATAAAAGGTACGTCGGGGATAACAGGCTAATCACTCTCTAGAGACCCTATCGACGGAGTGGTTTGGCACCTCGATGTTGGATTATCGCATCCTGGAACTGAAAGTGGTTCCAAGGGTTTAGCTGTTCGCTAATTAAGGCGGTACATGATCTGAGTTCAGAACGTCGTGAGACAGTTTGGTCCCTATCTACCATAAGTAAAAGAAAATTGAAAGGATTAAACCCTAGTACGAGAGGACCGGGAAAAATAAATCTATAGTGGATCGGTTGTTATACCAATAGCATAGCCGAGTAGCTACATTTATACTAGATAATTGCTGAAAGCATCTAAGCAAGAAACTAACCTTAAAACCTATTTTCTATACAAATGTAATAAACTATAACATTGATAGGCTTAGTGTGTATAAATTGTAAAATTTTAAGCTAATAAGTACTAAAATTTAATAACTTTATTTAAAAATTTAAAAAGTTAAAATATATGAAAACTTTTATTCACGAAAATTGGTTAAAAAATAATTATTTTTTGAATATTAAAAACAATTTAAAAGAAGGTAGTTTTTATTGTAATCATAATGATTTTGTTATGAACGATTCTAACACTATTTTAAATGAAAAACTTTTTTTTAATATTTTAGAAAATAAATTTTCACTTTCTTTTTTTTATACAGAATATTTTTTTATTTTAATAGCTTTACTAGTAGCTATTGTTTTAGGATCTGTTATATTATTATTATCATATTTGTTAATTTTTCAAAACCCTGATACTGAAAAATTATCCACATATGAATGTGGTTTTGAGCCTTATGAAGATGCTCGTCATAAATTTGATGTCAAGTTTTATCTAATCGCAATTTTATTTATTGTTTTTGATATTGAAGCTATGTATTTATTTCCTTGGAGTATTTCTATAAGTAATATTAATAGTATAGGATTTTGTGCAATGGTTGATTTTATTATTGAGCTTGGAGTAGGTTTTGCATACGTTTGGTTTGTTCACGCTTTAGAGTGGGATTAAAATTCAATTTTTATGATATATAATGTAAAATAAAATATAATAAAGCGCTTTTAGCTCAGTTTGGATAGAGCAACAGCCTTCTAAGCTGACGGTCATAGGTTCGAATCCTATAAAGCGTTTTTTATGAGATGTTTGTTTTATAAAAATACCCTTTAAATATTATTATTAATAAAATGATAAATACAATATTCTTTTATTTTTTTACAGCATTATCTGTAGTTAGTGCTTTTTTTGTTATTACTGTTAAAAATCCTATATACTCTGCCTTGTTTTTAGTATTAACATTTATTAATTCAGCAGGTTTATTATTTTTATTAGAACTTGAATTTATTTCTTTAATGTTTATTATTGTTTACGTTGGGGCTATTGCTATTTTATTTTTATTTGTAATTATGATGCTTGACGTTAAAATTACAAATTTTAAAAAAGATAATTTTAAATATTTTCCTATTGGTGTTTTTCTTTCGTTTACTATTTTATTTGAAATTATAGCTATATTAAACCAACATTTTAATTTAAATCCTTACACTTCTAGTTTTCTAAACAATATTTATATAGACTGTTATTTAAAAATAGATTCTATTACAAATATAGAAACTTTAGGTCAGGTTTTATATACCACATATATTTTTGAATTTTTAATTGCAGGTCTTATTCTATTATTAGCTGTAATTTGTGCTGTTGTGTTAACAAATACTGTTTCTAATAATGATAAAAAACAATTTATTTCACGACAAATTGCTCGTAAATATGTTTAAGTTTTTTGAAAAAGTAGCTTAGAGGTTAAAGTATCGGCCTGTCACGTCGAAGATCGCGGGTTCAAATCCCGTCTTTTTCGTTAAAAAATAATAATTTAAAATATGTTATCATTAAAAAGAAAAGATATAAAAAAACGTAATCAATTTCATAATTTTGAAAATAATATTATAGTTTTGAAAAGTATTTGTTATAATCAAAATCTTTTAAAAAGTATTAGATGGAATGCTGGTTTAGTTTTATCCAATATAGCAAACAACAGTTCGAAAACCAAAATTCATAATAGTTGTATTATTTCAAAACGAACTAAAGGAGTAAATAAAACTTTTCGGTTATCACGAATTTCTTTAAAAAGATATGTTTGTTTAGGTTACGGTTCTGGTATAAAAAAAAATAATTGGTAAATATTATATAAAAATGGTATATTTATTAGAAACAGATTTAACGAAAAACAAACGTTTATGTATTGCCTTAACGAAAATTTATGGTATAGGAAAGCATCAATCTTTTTATTTTTGTAAACAACTTGGTTTATCTGCCAATTTAAAAGTTGAAGAGTTAACTATGTCGCAAAAGATAAAACTAGAACGGTTAGTTGAGAATTCTTCTTTAAATATTAATTTAGATTTAAAGAAATTTAACACATTAGTAAATAAAAAGTTATTAATCATTAAATCATATCGAGGTCTTAGAAAATATAGAGGACTTCCTGTTAGAGGTCAAAGAACTCATACAAATTCAAAAACAGCAAAAAAACATCGAACTGTTTGATGTTTTTGTTTTAAAATCATTTTTTAATAAAATTTATTTAATAAATAAATATGGAATTTAATTCATTTAAAAATTTAATAATACTTATTCCTGAAATTTTTTTAGGAACTTCTATTATCACATTAATAATTTTTGGTTCATCAATTATTAGTGATACAGAAAAAAATTTTCCAGTTATAGTAAATACTGTAACAAAATTAGCTATTTTAATTTTAACATTTACAATTTTATTGATATATACCAACAACTTATTTTTAGATAGTTTTTTTTATAGTAAAACATTCATAAAAGATAATTTAAGTGTAGTTGTTAAAATTACGTTATTAATTTCAACTGTTTTGTGTTTATTTTTAACTGAAAATTATTTAAACGTTCAAAAAATTACCTCTTTTGAATATGTTATAATTTTATTGTTAGCTTTACAAGGATTGTTACTATTAACATCTTCGTTTGATTTGATTTCAACATATTTAGCTATCGAACTTCAAAGTTTAGCATTTTATGTTTTAGCGGGTTATAAAAAAAATTCTACTTTTTCAACAGAATCTGGGTTAAAATATTTTATCTTAGGTTCTTTTTCATCTGGTTTTTTATTATTTGGTTTTTCGTTTATCTACGGTTTTACGGGAGTAACTAATTTTGAAGACATTTCTAATTTTTTTTTTGCAGCAAAAGATAATTTTCTATTTTTAGATATTTCTTTAATATTTATATTGGTTGCATTATTTTTTAAGCTTGCTGTAGCGCCATTTCATTTATGGGCTCCTGACATCTATGAAGGAGCGCCTTCTATTACAACTGTGTTTTTTGCAGTATTACCTAAAATTAGTCTTTTAGTTTTATTAGTTAGAATTTTTTATATAGGATTTTTTGATATAATTTCTTCTTATATTGAAATATTTGTCAATTTGGCGATTTTTTCTGTTTTTGTGGGTACGTTTGGTGCATTAAAACAACGAAAAGTTAAAAGTTTAATAGCATACAGTTCGATTAGTCATGCAGGTTTTTTACTTTTAGCTTTTAGTACTGCATGTTTTGAAGGAATTCAAGCATTATTTTTTTATATTATTGTTTACATGATAACTAGTGTTTGTATTTGGGGAGTTTTTATGTCACTTAATTTAAGAAAATATTCTTCCTTTAAGACAAGTAAACACTTATCGGATTTTACTTCACTTAGTGTTGTAAACCCTTGTTTAGCTTTAATTTTTTCTGTGGCATTTTTATCTCTAGCAGGTATTCCTCCTTTAGTTGGTTTTTACGCCAAAGCTGTTGTGTTTTTTTGTGCTATTGAATCTTCTTTATATTTTAGTGCTTTTTCCATTATTTTAATTAGTGTTGTTTCTGCTTTTTATTATTTACGAGTAATAAAAACTATATATTTTGAAAATACGTTTAATTTGAAACTTTTTTGTAATATAAATTACGTTAATTCTTTCATTATAGCAGTCATTTGTATTAGTTTTATTTTTTTATTTGTAAACCCTAATTTTTTAACATTAGTTTGTTACAAAATCTGTGTTTTATAAGGTCTATACCATTTGTTTAATAGAAGACAAGAGTCATTTTTTATTGATAAAACATTTAAGGAAATGAAAAGTTTTTTCTTTTAAAGGTTCAATTCCTTTTTTTATCCTGGACAAATTGTATTGAGAAGTATTTAAATTCAAATTTTTAATTTTAATCTGTTATTTATTTAAATTTTTATTCAATTATATTTTTCTTTATCTTTAGTTTAAATTTATATGAAATCACTTTATATTCAAAATATTTTAAAGTCGTCTTATCTAAAAAATTCGATAAGAAAAGACAGCACTCAAAAACATCCTTTTCATTTAGTTGATCCAAGTCCTTGGCCATTAGTAGCTTCTATTGGAGCTTTTGCAATGACTTCTGGTGGTGTATTATATATGCATAAATATGCTGGCGGTTCTCGATTATTTCTGACAGGTTTTTTAATTACATTATACGTAATGTATACTTGGTGGAGAGATATTGTAAGAGAAGGTACTTTTGAAGGTCAACACACTATTGATGTACAAAAAGGTCTACGAATGGGTATGATTCTTTTCATTGTTTCAGAAATAATGTTTTTTTTAGCCTTTTTTTGGGCTTTTTTTCATTCAAGTTTTTCTCCAGTATTTCAAATAGGAGGTGTTTGGCCTCCTGAAGCTATTGATACTATAGCTGCTTCAGGAATTCCATTATCAAATACTTTTTATTTATTAACTTCAGGGGTAACAGTAACATGGGCTCACTATGCTATTATTTTAGGTGATAAAGAAGATGCTATTAGAGGTTTAATCGTTACATTATTTTTAGCTGTATTATTCACGTGTGTTCAAGTTTTTGAATATTATGAATCAAGTTTCAGCATTTCTGATAGTGTGTATGGTGCTTGTTTTTATATGGCAACAGGTTTTCATGGTTTTCATGTATTTATTGGTACTTGTTTTTTATTTGTATGTACTGTTCGAATTGTTTATAATCATTTTACAAAAGAACATCATTTTGGTTTCGAAGCTGCTGCATGGTATTGGCATTTTGTAGATGTAGTTTGGTTATTTTTATTTGTAACTATTTACTGGTGGGGTAGTTTAACTGCTGTCTAAGTATTTAAAACGTTTTAAAAATAAGTTACTTTTTAAGATTAGCTTAAGAAATTTATATTTTTGTTAATTAAATTAGTATTTTTTTCTTTAAGCTTCGCTTCGAATTTTAAAATTTCTTCTGAGTTTTTTTTTAATTTTTTAACTCGAGTTTTTTTTACACTAACATATAAGGGTAATAAAGTTTTTACGCAGTAATAATATAAAAATGCTGTCGATAAACCTACCCATATAGTTTGAGTACCTAATGTAAGTATGTCAAATTGAGGCATTATTTTTAAAGATTAAAGGAAACAAGGGTCTGCCCTTGTTTTATCAAAACAGTGTTTTTTGACGCCTAAAATAGGCGGTTAAAAGACCTATAATCCGTTTTATAGTTTA
>Ga0213859_10000870_pt1 | contig 13657 bp, 24 predicted proteins | sample PICome_2_FD_160133 | JGI IMG/M metagenome (GOLD analysis project Ga0213859, IMG submission 160133) | Coastal seawater microbial communities near Pivers Island, North Carolina, United States - PICO304 | ecosystem: Environmental > Aquatic > Marine > Coastal | place: USA: North Carolina... | reverse complement strand
AGTAGGGTTTTAGGGGTACTTGGGGAACTGGTGATAGTGTGAGTGTAGGGGAGTTATTGAGTATTGGGGAAAGTGAGCTACTCATTCCCTTCCCTCATGTAAATCGTTATCTATATCTTCTTGTGTTATATCATAAGGACGAGGTTCTGAATCTTTCTTATTATCTTTACCAAGCTTGGTTATCTCTCTAAAGGAAAGTGCTAAGAATGCAAGGGGAATCCAAACACCATAAGGAGAACCCCAATGTTTGTGGATGCTTAATCCTATTATAACTAACATACCAATCCATATGGTAAGTACTATCAAAAAATTATAGAGTGATTTCATTTTTCTAAAAAGTTTGATTTCATTGTTTTGAAAAATTCTACCATTGAGTTTTTCTTGTTCGTATTCGATGAACACTTACACTTTGGTCCATTACCACCACAACAATTATCTTTGTTTTTTCTTTGTTCTAAAATGTTTAATCTATACATTGTACTTTTGGTTTAAATCATATTCTTTATCTATGTGAAATGTGTTTCCTATATTAACTGGTATTTCTACTTTATTACACTTACTACAAATATAATAACCACCACTTGAAGGTTGGTAGTATTTCATATCGATATTACATTTACTACATCTCATATTATTAAATATACTATCAATAAAAAATAGGGTGAAAAATTTTCTTTGGCGACTCATCGAACCCCCCACGACAAAAGAACGAAAGGAATTAGTTCCCATAATCCTCATAATCATCGTAATAGGTAGTATCTTTAACTTTTGGGTGATAAGTATCTACAAAATCTTCGTGGTCCTCATCTCTTGGTCCATCATTCCATGCTTCGTTATAATAAATGTGTTGGGTCTTTTCCATAATGTTCTAAAGGGGGTTCGAATCGTTAATTGCTTTCCATATTTCAAATTCGTTAATAATTTTCTTCACCATTATTTTATGTGATTTTGCACTGAAGTGATTATCATCGAGTTCTCCTTTGGTTTCATCTTTGATTCTCTCACCTCTAATTCTATGTATTAAGTTATATTGTTTGATTGCATACCATATCCAATGATATACAAATCTTTTATTAGGAGAACCCAAAACCTTATCTATAAGTTCCGCTCTATTACATAGCTCTGATTCATATAATAGGTCCATTCTATTTATACTGATTTCTTTTATTGTAGATTCTTCTAATGCATTGGATTCATCCTCTGGTGAAACTACATCACGCCATTCATTATTTTCAACATACCGCCATCTTGTTGGTGATGACCATCCTATTATTACAATATCATCTTCTTTAATATTGTTTAAATTTAAAATAATCCTATCAATAATAGATTCATTTCCAATACCTGGTTCTGCCTCATTCTTTAAATTCATGTTCAATTCTTTGGCAAGTAATTCACCAAAACAAGACGGATAATAACCTAAGTATTTACTATACGCTTCCGACCATGATTTGTTTTTCTTATGATAAAAGGGTGCAGAGAAAGAGTCTCCAAAAATCCATAAATTTTTCATAAGATATTTTGTTTTCTAAATTTATTATTTTTAAATTCTTCAATCATCCATTCACCAAGATGTTTCATTGCATCTTCATTAAAATGCATATCTGGTATATCACCATTTGTTTTATCTTTGATAAATGTAAGTTTACCCTCTTTAAGTAAACGGTTTACATTTAAAAAAGGTGGATTAGTATTCTTCATCAAAAAAGGTGTCCAAAAAATAACATTATCAGGAAGTGATTTTAAAAGAATATTTTGCCAATTTTGTATTTCTTTGTAAGTTAATCTATTATCTCTATTGATAACATAAGATAAGTGGTTTGGATTAACATCTTTCCAATCGCTTTTGGGTGAGTTTGGATATAAACAATACCACATGAGTCCTTTTTTTGTTTTCCAAATCACTCTATATCTTGTAACTTCTGACCAACCAATCACTACATAATCATTTGGTTTTATATTATTTATATGTTTACCAACGGTTTCTAATATAGTATAATTATCCGAACCACGAATAGCACAGTTATGAACATTATTAAAACCATACTCATCATTTAGAGTATCTGAAAAATGGGTTGGAAAAGTGCCATATTTTTCAAAAAAATATTTAGCATAATCATGTTGACGACTATTCTTTCTTTTACCAGGCAGTTCCCACTTAATAGAATAAGAGTCTCCAAAAATCCATAAATTTGGTTTATCTACCACGACCTGATTTCTTTACACCTTGATTCCTTTTGTTGTTGGTTCGGCTTCCTTGCATATTACTCTTTTGTTTTCCTCTCGAACCATTTTGATTATCGTGTTTATTTCCGAAAAATTTACTACTCATCTTTTGGTCTCCAATCTTTAACTTGATTTAACTTTTTTTCTAACTTTTCAATAATTTCTGAATTACCACCACCTACTTTATCTTGCTCTGATTTTATAGTGGATTCTAATAATCCAATTATCTCTCTTTGTCTTTTTGTACTCATTTTTACTTGTTTAGTTTGTTCGTATATTATATCAATTACATCTTTTATTATTACACAATCTTCGTACCTCTCGATTTCTTCCATATGTTTAAGTAAAGAATATAAATTTTCAAGTGGTATTAGATTCATTATCGTTCTTCTTCTAATAGTACCATTTTTATAGCAACCCAACATCCAATCAAGAGATTTAACTCGCATCTCGAAAAGTTCGTTTTCGTTTATTAACCTATTTCTATGAAAAAATTCTTCTGGTCCCATTATATTAAATTATCTGGTACAAGAGTTGAATTTTGTAATTTAAATAACCTTTCTAATTCTTTTTTAGATATTAGTAAACAATTCTTACTAACTCTCTCATAATTCAAATCTTGCCAAAGCATATCTGTAAGTTTCTTTATATATTCATCATCCATTTTGAAGAAGTTACAATTGAATGCAGATTCATTCCAAATTAACTTATAAAGTTCAGTTGCTGGATGATACCCATGTGCAGTTATTACCTCATGAATACTGACCTCACCGAGTTTATTATTTAATATCAAATCAACATGATAATCACTAACCATACATCCATGTCCAAATGTATCTATTGCCCACTCATCGATACCACCTCTTTCAAACTTTTCATTTTTATAAAACCAAATATTACCAAAATCAATTTGTTTGATTTTACTTTTTGCAGGTAAATAAACTTCTTCAATATTTGTTTTCTTATCTGCAGTAGGATTGTATTGTAAATTTTTTACTAACTTATTATCTCTAGCGAACATAAATTTATGAGAATAATCATCATACAAATGTTTAAGTGTAGTGGTTTCGATATCTCTATACCAAACACTTAATGATTCTTGCATGAAAACAAAATTATATTTTATATTATTTAATTTACAAAAATTTTGAGTTCTAATTATATTGTTTAAATAATTAATAATTTTAGTTTCTGTTGGTACTGATAACTCATGTTCCATTGCCAGTTCATGCCACTTTTTGGCCTTTTCTGATAACATATCATCTGGATGAGTATGTGTTGGTGTTAAATAAAACCTATCTAATATTTTTCCTATATTTCCGTTTGAAGTACCCATTCCCATTTCAATAAGGTATTTTTTTAATTCTTTTGAATATTCTCGTACCTCAAATAGTTCTCCTTCTCGTAAATGCATTGGAAAAGATAACCCAAAGTTTTCTCTTTCTGATTGAATATTAAAATCCTCATCTTTCATATCTAACCAATCAAATTTATCTATTGATATTCTATCCCATTGTGTCCACTCTGCAAAACAATAGATATTTTCAGAAGGTACTCCTTTATCAAGTAGAAAATCAAGGGCCCTTTCAAGTGAGTCTGCAATCCACTCTGAAGATTGACTTCTAACGGCGAAATCCCAAATGATTACATCTCCATTTAATACACAATGAGTCTTTGATAAATCTTCTCCAAAAAGTTGTTTTAAATTAGAAGTTCGTTTTGTATCCATTCCTTCCAAAACAGATTTTACTGATGAGGTTGTACAAAGAGGATTTGATATAGAACTAGCCATCATTCCATAACTACAACCACTCGTAACAATATGTTTAAATTTAGATAAATCCATATATTTTTTTTAATAACATTTCTGATATAATCTTGTGTGAATTTTTATTTGGATGTTTTCTTGGTAAAAATCCACCACCATTCTCTTTAATATAATTATATAAAGTAAATTCTTTAAAATCATGTGGAAGTTGTTCCCATAAAGAATTTAAAACTATTTGTTTTTCCTCTCTACCAAATTTATCTATTTTATTCTGAATATCTAAGTTAATATTGTATTCATAAAAAACATTTGAAAAAACATATGGTATTTCATGAAAATCTAAAAATGAAGCCAATCCTATAATATGATTAAAAGTTCTGATATAAGATGGTATATCTTCTGTTTGATTTAAGACAAATACATCTTCGGTTGTTCTATCTTTATCTGCATCACCCCACTTATCATACCCTGCCCACAATCTCTCTTGTTGATATTCTTTTCCATTCCACCATTCAAATCTTGTTGGTGAAGTCCAACCAATAATAACAACGAGCTCATCTGATTTTATCCAACCTGATTCTTCACTCCAACATTTTTGTGTTTCTAACCAATAACAAACATCTCTCATAGTTTGTCTGTATATATAATCGTTTGATACTCCAGAGGATGCGTTATTACAGTCAATCATACCAAGTTTACCGGAAATTAAATTAGAAAATCTTTCTCTTTGTTTATTTTCTAATTCAGCTCCCCAAACTACTGAATCTCCATTTGTGTATAAGATTGGTTTCATTTGATTTTTTTGGGAATTTTAAAGTTAAATTCATCTGGCTTGAATAGTTTATAACCATCATACTGATTCATTGTATTAATTAGATGATTGTAATTATGTTCAGTAATATCTCTTAATTTTCTATGTAATTTAAAAAAACCACCATCTCCTATTTGGGATAACCACTTTACATTTTCCATTATTAAATGAATTCTATTTTTTTGATTTAATTCATAATCATAACTCTCATTCCAAAAATCATCAAAAGTTTTAAATCCCATTTCTCTTAGATTGTGTAATGAATATGGATTTGAGTTAGATAAAAAGGGTTTTTTAAAAAGTATTGCATTTCCTGTTTTTTCTGTGTATCCTGTTGATTTTCCTTCAAAAGTTTCAAAGAAGTATGAACCAGCTGGTCTTATAGTTTCATTTACAAACATAATATTTGAATCATGAATTAGTTTAAACATTTCTTCGTATGTATATCTCATTTTCCCACTTTTATCTGCTCCTTGATTGTAAGGATTTTCTGAAATGGTTGAAATGTAAAATTCTTCTGGTATAAATTCTTTTAATTGTTCTGCAATATAAGTTCTATCTTCTCTTGCAGAACCACCTTGTATGAATATTTTATTTTTAGATATAGGTGGATAGTAATTTACAAAATCAATTCTCCTATAATGAAGTAACATATTATGAAGTGTGAAATAATAATCACCATAAGGAAATATATCTGAATAATCTGTATGAATATCTGAAGTAATTACCAACAATTCTTTTTTAATATCTAAATCTTTCCAAAGTTGATTAAGAAATTTAAATATTTCATCCATTTCATAGTGTTCGTAATTTTCATCCCAAACCCAAATTTTATCTTTGTGTTCTTTTTTTATTTTTTCAAATTCTTCGTAAATACCTTTTATGTTATTTTTAAACGTTATAGTTTTTTTAACATTTTTAGGGGACAATACACATTGATTTATAGCCGATGCGAGAACATTCGAACCACCTTTGTTTGGTGATTTGAATTGATGTTGCATCAAATCAAAATGTATAATTGGATTATATAAATAACTCTTCATTGATAAACTTTCTATAAACTACTGAAGATGGATGACCACCAACCCGATTTCTTTGTTTTAATTCTAATTCAAAAAAATCTTTGGATGGATTTTCTTTGTATAATTCTGTAAAAATTACACATTCCATTCCCTCTAATAAATAATCTTTTAATTTATTTTCGTTTTTATATAACTCATTACAATAATCAATTGCTGATAAAATATCTGAATTATATATCTCTAACTCGTTTTGTATTTGATTTTTATATGATTTGAATAGAGGATTGCTTAAATAAAAATCATAATCTATTCTTTCCATTGAAAAATATTTTCTATTGATTCCTCTCTTATCAAATTCACTAATTAAAAATGACCAGATTTCAAACCAATGTAAAACTTGATTTATTGGTCTATCATTTAGTGTAAGAAAATCAGTACTTAATCTACTAAAATTGTTGTGGTTTCCAACTTTTAAATTATCACCAACACCACTACCCGTCAAACCAAATGAATATCCATCTTTTTTAACATAGTTTAATGTATGCATTTCATTTTCTTCAAAATCACCAATAAAAAAAGGATATCTACTTTCAGCACTCCATTGTATGAAAACCATTTTTGGATTTATTTCATCTAAATAATGTAATATCGTTCTACATATTGAAATGTTATCGTTTGTTTGATTTCCTAAATTCAATACCGTTAATCCTTTATCATGCTCAATCCACTCTGGCCATGAGTACGAATTAAAATCGTACTTAGATATAGTTTTATTTAAAAAACTTTGTTTAGTGAATGAACATCCTGAGGTGATTAAATCATACATAATCTCTATATATTTTCTGACCTCTTAAATCATTATATTTCCAACTGCCTCCAACAGATTCGTTGTAATCTTGAATTCTATCCGAATTGAAAATTTCCAATCCTTTTTTTGCTTCTTCTGGTGCCATGTACATATGCCAACCTACACATTCGAATTCATCATCATCGTACATCCTATCTTTATGTCTACCATCGTAAATCATTGGTCTTGCCCACTCATTAAATTTCTCATCGTTGGTAAGTATCATCCCACCTTGACCAATGTTTAAGATTTTCTTTAAGTGGAAGGATAGTATCATGTACTTATCTTCATATCCTCTACTCATATCTTTGAATAGTGCAGTAGCGGCATCTATAATTTTAGTATCACCCAATGGATACAATCCATCCCATTCAATATCCTCAAACTTTGGTGTATTACCGCTTAGGATAATTTGATTGGGAACTGATACATAAGTTTTAGAAGGGATAGTAATATCAGTATTAACTATGCCTAAATAGTGGAGAACCAATCTAATAGCATTGGAATTGGAATCACAAGCGATTCCATACTCATAACCACAATAATCTGAAACTTCTTTCTCAAAATGAGTTACCCAATCCCAAGAATCGTTAATCAAATATTCTTTCATCTAAAAAAGGTTTTAATTCTTCTTTTGCAAATATCTCCATCATTTCAGCTGAAGGATGACCATACATATTTTTATTATGAAATAGTTCCATTTTAAAACTATCACTATTTTCGAGTTCCTGATATGGATTTATATCAGGATATCTTTTTATTGCATCCCATGTCCATTCATATAAACCACAATAGTTTTTATGAAAATATGATTTGGTTTCAATTGGTAAGTTTTTTACATATGGATATAACATAGAATTTTCTAACATCCAATTTATATCATCTGCACCATCGGGCCCACCTATCGAACCATCATGTACCTCAAACCCTCTTTCATATACATTTTTTGAATAGTTATTTCTCATGGATAAATAAAATGTTTTTATTTTATTCTTTTCACAAAACATTTCAAAATGAGACCAAGCTTCTAACCAATGTAGTGTTTGATTTATAAAATTATTTGAAGTTATTTCTAAGGAATACATTCCGATTAATTCTCTGAATTTTGTACCTTCGAAGTGCTCCCAAATATTTTCATCCTCTGGTGGTGCAAACCCACCTGTTAAAAAGAAAAACCCATCTCTCTCATTATCAGTAACATATGATAAGGTGTGTTGTGTTTCGGATAATTTTTTACTTGAAATATCTTTTTTAAAATAAAAGGCCTCTCTGTGTAAATCTGACCATTGTATTCCAATTGTCATATCCTCATATTTTATCCCCTTATCATTTAACTTGTTTATCCAATAATAAAGTATTCTGATGATACTAACATTATCATTGGTTGCAGAACCAAGATTCATAACTTTATATGAATCGCCAAGTTCTTTTTGCAGACCTTCAGGCCAACTATATCTCTGTGGTTTATTATCACCAAGAGAACCAGCAGAAAACCTTGCATTTTTTGTAAAAGAACAACCTGATGTTAATATGTATTTCATCTATTTTGGTTTGTATCCATAATCTTCACCACCCTGTCCTACAAAATGTCCATCCCAATTTTCCTCTTCGTGTAATTTGTGGTGTGAATATTCGTTTGTTTTGTAAGTACTTCTGTGAGGTGGGTCATCTTTCATTGGTTCTGATGTAGAAATATAATAAAAGAATCTAATAGCACATCTTGGTTTATCTTCCGGTGCATCTACACCACTAACTCTATGATACGGTCCATTTTTTATATTTTCATTGATAACCAATCGATTAAATTTTGGTGATATTGATTCTATAAGATTTGATTTTGGATTGATATCAATATTATCATCCCAATACTGAATATGACCGCCCCACGCATCTTTCCAATCTGGTGTAATATATAATAGTGAAGTTAGTTTTCTATGTAGTCTTATTCTATCATTCCAATTGAAATCATAATGACAACCAAGTGTTTCACCATTTCTAATGATTGAGTATCCTGCACCAACCAAATGTGGGTCTGGTAATAATCCCACAATCCCAGTCATTTGTTCTAACTCATACAGAAACTCACCACTATGCATAATATCATAAGTTACCCTATGTGCAGTTGGTAGTGAAATCAAATCATTAAACTCTTCCATTCTTGAACCAGCACGAGTAAAAACAGTCCAACCACCTTTGGGTGCATTCATACATTCATGATACAAATCATGTGTTGTTTTTTCATCTAAAAAATTATCGATTTTGATTCTACCAAAACCCCATTCTTTTTTATTACTTTCCCACTCTTGTTTTTTTGCTATCATATCAATAACTCCTTTACAATTCTTGGTTTTATTAATTCATCAAAAATCATTTTATTTTGTTCTTCATCAGGATGTGTGTTTTCTGCATATCCAAATTGTTGTCCTTTTGATATTAAATATTCAGTAAACCCATCACCAATCTCACCTACCTTATAATTAGTTGTCCAAATGAATCTCTCCCAATTTATTTTTTTAATTAACAAATTCAATGTATCTGATGACATGAATGTTTCTATTACATTTTCTGGTTGTATTGTTGATACTCTTTGTTTCATCAAATCACCATTTATTTTATCTATGTTTCGTATCATATCAAATGATACATCGGTTGTCATTAGATTTGCTATGGTAAACATTAAATAGGGAATTTTATTATTCTCAAAAAATAACTGAGTAAAGTAAATATTTTCTAATGTTTCTAAGAGTTGTCCATAAATTGAATAATAGTTATCGTAAAAATATTTAGATTTATCATTATAATTCGTACCCATTCTCATATATCCAATTTTTCCAACAACATCTTCATCTTGCATTCTAATTATACCTGTATCATCTTTTGATTTAATTAGAAATGGATAATCCCATCTATCAATTGTAGACCATTGCACTATTGCAAAATTGTATTTGTTAGGATTTTGTAAAACTTCTTTTTGGATTTGTCTACGAATATAGGTATTTCCAGCACCATGTTCGGCTAAATTACGAACATTATCACCAATTAGATTTGGCCAAGAAAATGGTTCTGCTGAGAAACTACAACCACTTGTTAAAAAAGTACTATTTTTCAGTATATCTTCCATAATTAATTTTTGACCATATTCTATCAAATATATAGTAAATAAAGAATCCTGTAATATTCATGTAAATAGCATTCCAAAAATTAGAATCTGTTACATTTACAGTTAAAACCAAAAAAGAGTTTAGTATTGCTACTACCCTCCAACTTATGGTTTTAAATAATGTTCTCTTTTTAGTTTCTACTACTCCCACGATATTTCCCAATCTTTAAATTCTGATGCTATACAATCAACTTTGTAATCTTTTCTACCACCATCCAATTCTTGTATTTTGTTTTTAGCAGTATTTCTTATTCCATTTAGACCATGTGTAAGTAGTAAATCATTTCCTTTATTTTCACCACTTCTTGCCTTATCCTCATTATACCAAATATGAGTATTCATTTGAGAAAGTACAATTATTGCTCTGATAAAATCTCCATCTACTTTTAGTTGCTTAGTAGTAGATAGTATTTCTGAAATATCATGAACTATATCCCGTATCTCTTGTGCATACTCTTCTTTATGTTGAGGAATCTTCACTTCCTTCAACTGTATTATTGATAATCTATCAATTAATTCTCCCAATGTTGGTAAGTATTTTCTCATTTTTGTATTTTTTTATAAAAGTGATTTGCTATGAATTCATGCCATGTTGGTCCGAAATGTCCACCATCTTTTGCGAGAGGTAACCATTTTTCGTCTTGTGGTTCTCCAAATTCATAACATTCTATATAATTAACATTATTTGCTTTACATAGGCTTTTTAACAATAAATCATCATTATTCGCCTCATTTAATATAAACTCTGTTCTATTTTGATTATATCCTTCTAAATGATTATTATTTTCAAACGAATCTTTGTTAAGTTCAAAACTCCTACCCTTTGGTGGTATTTCAACAAATATATTTTCTGTTTGGACATTGTTTAAAACATTTAGTAGTTGCCATATAATATATTTATGTGAACCACCAGGCCAGCCTAAATTAATAACTTCCTTTTTCATTAGATTTGATAATTTATTAGGCCAGATATCTTCGTATTCTACTCCCATTCCAAATGTAAAAGAACTACCTATACAGACGATATTATATTCTCGATTGAGTAATTCTGAATATTTGTTAATAGAACGATATCCAAAATCATTGTACTGATAAGGAACACCTGAGTCTTTCTCGCCTGTTGGATGTGTTATAATTTTATTTTTATATAACTTTATTTCAGGTATTTTATTTATTTTATATTTTATTCTTGCCATTTTTCTAAATTGTTGATACACCTCTTTTTTGAACAACTAAGGTTGCATTATCATTGGCAAATTTTATTGATTCATCTACATCTAAATTTTCTGTATATTTGTAAGCAAATGATGCCATCCAAGTATCACCCGCTCCACTTAAATCTCTAACTTCAATAGAAGTATCAACTGAATATCTTTTTTCTTTATACATACATCCTCTTTCGGACATAGTAACTATAAGATTATCTTTCCATTCATCATACTTAGCTCCATATCGTTCACATCGTTCCCACTCAACTTCGTTCATCTTAACGAAAGTGTATCCCTTGAAGTTTTCTAAATCAATAGTTTTTTTAGTATCAATAAAAGATAATTTTGCTTTCTTACCAATTTTCTTAATATCTTCATTTGTAAGAAATCCTTTATCATAATCTGCAACTACAACGGCATCATATGATTCAAAATCAACTTTTTTAATATCGAAAGAATTTTGAACAGAATCGTTTGAATCAACTCGAAGTAACATTTGGTTAGACTTGTACTCTACATATCGAGTTTTAGTAATTTGTTCGTGATTAGTTATAAGTTCAACTTTTTGAACACCAAGTTTATTTAGATTAGCAACAACATTACCAGCCATACCTTGATTGGTAATTGTTTTTGTGGGTTCAAAAACAGGAATAGGTGCCTCAGGACTTAACCTCGAACACATCCCATATATGAATACATCGGTACAACTATCTCCTATAACTAATATTCTCAAAACTGATTATTTTCTAAATATTCATTTAATTTTTTTACTCTTTCGCAAATTTCATATTCTTCTTCATAAAGAGCCCATTGAAGAATTTTATCTAAAGTATCTTCTACACTTTTTCTTTGAACACTAAAATCAAAAGCCTTTTTCTGTTTTCTGATTTGAGCTTCTACTCTAACACATTTAACCTCATCTAAATCATTGTACAAAAGTTCTTCACATCCAACAAGTAGTTCAGGCATTAAAGTTCTTTTACCTTTACCCATTGTCCACTCATAGATATCAGTATCTCCGATGTGTATAGTTAATATTCTTTTTTCTTCTGTCATAGTTTTACTTCAACTATTACAGAAGCGAAATTTTCCATTTTAGATTCTTCTGGTGTAATTTTTGTAATTATCCAATCTGTCTTTCCAAATTGAATTTTACCTCCCAAATTTAAACAAGGGCCTCCTTCGAAATCAAACATTGTTTGGTTTCCATTTTCATCTTGTGAACCTCTTGAAATTATAGATTCACCCATTACTCTAAGTTTAGTTGGTGAAATTTTTTCAATAACCCTATCGTTTCCATATCTATTTTGAACGATTTCCATACGCATATTATTTTACCTCGTTTGACTTTGATTTAAAATATATTTCAATTAAATTCTTGTGATTTTCTCCTTTGGATTTATACCATAAATCAATATATTTTCGAGTAGCAGTAATATGCTCTCGATTACTCATTGATTTGATAACTCGGAGAACTTTTTTCATTTCTTCTCTGAAGTGTTTGTTTGTTTCTATATCATCTATTGTAATGTTGATATTAAATATCTCCATAATAATATATATTATATTTTTTTAAATTAAAAAATTTTTTAGATTAAGTTTATTTTTAAATTCTAAAAAATCTGAGTGTGTATTTTTTATTTCTTTTATATCTTTTTCAATATATTTTTTTCTTACCAAATGGTTAAAAATAGTTTTTGCAGTTATTTCTGTTATCCAATATCCTTGATGTTCATCTTTTATTACATTATTAGTTTCATGTTCAAATAGATAATTTTCGTAAACCTCCTTACAATAAAAACTTGGTAGTAGTTTACCGTTTATATCATATTTTATAGACTCATAATCTAAGTTGAAAATCTTCTTTTGAGTTGGCGAAAATACATCTCCAAAAACAGTTAATTCAAAATTAATTTGATTATTTTTTAGAAAATTAAGAAAAAATAAAATATTCATTTGTAATTTTTGTATCAAATCATCGAAATTTACAGTTTCTACCAAAAAATCTGCATATATTTTTTTTATATGTTTTGGTAAAAGCTTTTCATTTTCATAGTATTTCCACACAACATCAAAGTTATTACCTGGTGGATGAGTTGAAACATAATTACAAATTACATAATCATCAATGGTATTAGAATAAAACTCTTTTCTACCCAAATCACTCAATTCTAAAAGAAATAAAGTTTCTTCTTTTTTAAACTTTGGGTTTGTTACTAAATCAAATACCAATCGATACATCCTCTCATTACCAGCACCAGCTTCTGATAAATTTATTACTTCAATATCATCCACATATGTTTTTAGTATACCAGGCCATGAACAAGTTTCCATAGATGGGGTATTAACTATACGGTTATATATTTCTTTTGCTTCAGGTAAATGAAAACCTGCACCTCGTGTATGAGAAGTACCTAAGCAATAAATCTTTTTAATCATGGTCTTAACCCATTTGTTGTTTTTCTACCTAACTGAATTGCCATCTCCGATGGTGTTAATCCCATACCTACTTGTTTCTTATACCACCAATATAAATCTTCAGTTGTACCCTTTCCTCTTTGTCTTTCATTTGCCTTTTCCCACAAATCTTTTCCAAATTCTAATTCTAATTCTTT